>CAACVD010000032.1_pt1 | contig 51441 bp, 48 predicted proteins | sample 2381771 | NCBI WGS metagenome assembly CAACVD01 (sample SAMEA5211965, study PRJEB30684) | marine metagenome | biome: Marine; feature: Epipelagic; material: Water | collected 2015-10-15 | depth 15 m
TCTTTTCTTGTTTTCTTTGAAGCCTTCTTACATCATTTCTTGCTTCTAATAATTGATCTACAGTCATAAAATAATAAGCAGTTTAAAGACTTGCTTAGGTCCGAATCTTAATTAAATTAACTTGCTACTTTTAAGAACAAATTTTTACTTTGCTCTGCATTTAAAAAACCGTTAATAGTACAGTCATCCATATTATTATTGATATGTTTATATACTGCACTTTTACCTTTACCGTACTTATTAAGCTTACCATTTACAGTAAGTTCTCTAAGTAAGTACTGGGCTCTAGTAATATCTATACTAAGTTCAGATGATACTCTTTTAGCATCTAAAACAGGAGGCTCTTTCATTTTTAAAATAGCATCTAACTCTTGTCTCTTCTTAGTCTTTTTACTAGGAGCTTTCTCATTACTTTCTTCAATAACTACAGGAGCTGAAAAATCATAACCTTTAGCACCGATAAACAAAGTTAAGTCATTACAAGGACCGAAACGATTCTTAGTAAAGAATATCTTACGAGCATCATCTGATACATCACCATTAATCTCGATATTCATATTAACATCGACGGTATGAGGTACAATAGTACCACCTTTTAGCTTACCATCTTTAGTCAGATGCATAATAAAGAATACAGTACACTCATTCTCTTTAGCAGCTTTAGTTAAAGTACTTACTGCATATCTTTCAAGCTCTCTACTATTCATTTTTTTAGATGAACTTAAAGCTTGAAAACTATCAATAACCATTGCATCATAATTTTTCATTTGAGCTGCTAAGTCATCGATATCAGTCATATTAGCTACCGCTACATTTTTAACTCCGATACGATCACAAGTAAAAGCTAACTGATAAGTATTTTCTTCACCACTAGCATATGCTACATCATAACCATTACGGCTCAAACCTTCAAACATTTGCAATAATAAAGTAGTCTTACCACAACCTGCACTTGCACACATCGTAATTGAACTACCAGGTAAAATACCATCACCAAATAAATCATCAATAACATTGATGCCGCTCTTATATCGTCTATAAAACAGATCAGGTATTTTAATATCCTTCACTGCAGTAAAATTAGTTTTTTCGTAATTAAGATTCATATTCATACTATAATTATATCACCGTTCCTCATAGAGCTTATCAAATATCTCTATAACATTATAAGGAAAAATTTTAAATACTTCATACATTGCTAATACACCAGCAAGTAATGCTGCAGGTACAATTAATAGTACAGTAGTTACGAATGCTGCTAAATCATATAATAATCTCATACTTTATTTTATATTAGTTCCGCTTCTTTCAAAACTTTAAAAATATTACCATCGTATCTCTTTGCATAGCAATCACTTAAAAAAGATAACCTTTGATTTTTTTCTATCTCATTTAACTCCGAACGATTGAAAAGAGCCATGTACGCAGTAAGTAAATATTTTTTATACCCTTCAGGTGAAAAATTAAATTCTTCTCCTTCTTCTACTACTTTATTTCCTTTCTTTACGTAACTTGCTTTAAAGATACTATAGTTATTGTTATACTTATTTTTAATAAGTTTGAAAAGTTGTTTATGATACATTTTTATTTTTTCACCTGTCTGTGTACATTTTACAATATTAGATGATTGAAATGTTTTCTTACCATCGACAAACTCATAAGTAAATAATTTCTTTTTTCTAGCCATATATTATTATATCACCGTTCCTAAATAATTTTATGCAAGATGTGTTTTTTGATATTAAAACTAGATTAGGAGAGTATACTGATATAATTTACACTGATTATGAGAGAGAATCAGTGCTCTTAGAGACACGTAGAGATTATTTGGAGGAAGTTATGAAGCTTCTAAAAACAAATGACTATGTTGAGCTTGACATTATATTTTTAAAAGAAATTAAAAAAGATACATATACTATTATTGCTTGTGTACCTCAAATTATTGATATATTTGATCAAGAGGAGAAGTAAGTATCTATTAAATAATTATAATGGCTGTCAAAGGTATAAAAATTTCTGAATTAGCAGTAGCTACACCACTACAATCTGGTTTAATTCCTATTTCACAAAATAATGAAACTGTTGCTTTAGCATTTTCAGCTATTGCTCCAAATTCTACTGCTTTCGATACTATTTCTGCAAATAGTTTAACTGTACAAGGTAACACTTTCAGTATAGGTACTATTGCGAGTAGAGGATGCATTAAAAGTGATAATAATATTATTACCGATTCATGTTTTGTATCTGCGGGTAGAGAACTTTTAGCTGTAGTAGGAGATTCAGTAGCACAAACTTTACAACAGGCTACTGATAATGGCAACACAACTACAAATAGTATTTCAGTAAACAATAGTATAACATTTACATGTAATTTAGTAGGCGGTTTAAGTAGTCAAGTAAGTGGTGACTTTTCATCATCTTTAGGTGGAAGATGCAATAGGGTTGCTGGTAATTGTTCTATAGTAGGAGGGGGTGAATTTAATGTAGTTAGAGGAGATGCTAATGTTTTAATTGGTTCATTAAGCTCTAAAAACTACGGAGGCACTGGAAGCGTATTAATAGGAGGTTGTAATAATGTTTTAAGTGCAGTAAGTCCAAATTGTCAAGCTGTAGCAATTGGTGGTTATAAAAATTTCGTCGAAGCTAGACAAGCAACTATTATAGGTGGTATTCAGAATAAGACCACTGGTTATAGGAGTACTATTGTAGGGGGATTTAGTAGTATTATTGAGACAGGTTCTGATTCATTTATTGGAGGAGGTACTGAAAATAAAGCTCAAGGCTTTAGACAATTTATCGGTAACGGTTACCGTAACCATATAAACAGCCCAGGTGTGAATAATAATTACAGTGCAATTGTTGGTGGTTGTTGCAATAAAATGGAAGGATATACATCTAATTCATTTATAGGTGGTGGTAAATTTAATATAATGAAAAACTCTACCAACCAAGGTACTATCGGTGGAGGTTTTGCTAATTATCTATGTTATGCTAATCAATCTACCATTGCTGGCGGTCGTTGTAATAGAGTATGTGACTCTAAAGCTTTTATAGGTGGAGGAGCTAATAATACTATTTTCAAATGCGGTGATCACGGTACAATAGGAGGTGGATTTAGTAATACGTTAAGTGCCGATTACGGTAGAACAGCTGCTTGTTATGGTACAATAGCAGGTGGTAAAAGTAATTTTATACAAGGAGGAGTTAGCTTTATTGGAGGTGGTACTTTAAATAAGATTTATCAATGTGGTTGCTGCGGTGTTATTGGAGGTGGTAGTTGTAATGAAATATGCGCTAATTCAATACATGCTTCTATTTTAGGAGGTACGCTAAATAAAGTATGTGGTCTATGCAGTACTATTGGAGGTGGGTTTAACAATTATGTTGGAGGAGATTGCAGTTCAATTTTAGGAGGTAATAATAACTCCACTTTATTTAGCAATTCATTTATTATTGGTTCTGGGTTAGGAACTGATAGAGATAATTACACTATGGTAAATAATTTATCTGCTGAATGTGAAATTTTCTCAGCTTGTGGATCATCTTGCAACATAAGTTTATTAGACGGTTCAGGTAATACTTTTGTTTTATCAATTAGTGGTGGTTTAGTTTATGCTGTTGGAGAACCTGATACAGGATTTGATGTATTAGGAGTTGAAGAAGGAAGTAATAATACTCTTGGAAGTGATGCAACAACTCAAATAAGAATTGCAGGATAAACAGTGAAAAAAATTAAATTATGAATAAATAATTTATATATGGCTATAATTTTAATACCACAACTTTCTCAAGCAGAAGCTTTATCTGGAAACGAACTAACTATTGCGTATCAAGGAGCTGCAACTAAAAAAATAGAGTTATCGGCATTTGACCAGGGTAACAACAATTGCAGATTGAGTGATTCTAAAAATACTTTTATAGGTGGTGGTTTACGAAATAAAGTCAATAACCGTTATTCTGTTGTTGTAGGAGGTACAACAAATACCGCATGTGGTGATTTTAATTTTATTGGCGGTGGGCGATTACATGGAATGACGGCAGCTATTACCGGTGGATTTATAGGAGGAGGTGGAGGCCATGGTATGGAGTATGGAAATTACAACACTGTTGTAGGAGGTTGTGTTAACTTTGTATGCGGAGAAGCAAATACTATTGTTGGAGGCAAGGTTAACACGTCCGGCGTAGGCGGCTATAATAGGCATACATTTATTGGTGGTGGTTATAATAATACAATTAAAAACGGTAACTATTCAGTAATTGTAGGTGGTGTTGGTAATTGTGCAACTGCCAATAAAGCATTTATAGGTGGAGGGTATAACTCTTTTGCAAGAAGTAATTACTCTACAATATTAAATGGTAAATTTTTAAGTGCTGATGGAACATATAGTACTATTTTAGGTGGTAATTGCAATAAAATTTTAGGAAGAAATAACGTTATCGTAGGTGGTGAAAAGAATTATATTAGACCACACACTCCCGGTTATGGTAATCCAATGCATAATGTTATCGGTGGTAATTGCAATTGTATTTTTGATGGTGTGAAAAATTCACTAGTTATGGGTGGTTCAGGCCATAATATGAGTGGAGGAGGTAAATTTAATATTATCGGTGGAGGAGATGATCATAACATAACCCTTGGGTCTGGTTTCGCTACTATAGTAGGTGGTCAAAAAAATAGTATTATTAAAAACGCTTATAGTAGTGTTCTAGGAGGTCTATGTAATTCCATTGATGCTGCCTCAAGTAAAAGTGTCATTGCAGGCGGTAAAAATAATACAATAGCAGGTTATAGAGCTTCTTCATTAGTTGTTGGAGGTTCTGGAAACGCTATTCGTAGTTGCGGTGATTATTCTGCAGCTTATTCTTCTATTATTAATGGTGTTAATAATGCAGATGTTACTAAAGGTGGAGGATTTAATTTAATCGGAGGTGGTAGAGGTAATAGAGTAGCAGGTGCTTGTAATACGATTGTTAATGGTAAAAATAATACAGCATTACAAACTGCATCTGGAGCATTTATCGGTGGTGGAACATACAATTGCGTTGCTAGTGCGTTTTCAGTTGTTGCGGGTGGTAGCCAAAACAGAGCTTACGGTATTGGTGCATTTTTAGGTGGCGGTACACTAAATGGTATTACTATAACTGCTGGTAAAGAAAATGCAGTGATTGGTGGCTGTGGTAATGCAATTTTAGATGGTGATCAGTCAATTGTCGGTGCAGGTTATAATAATCTTGTGACATGCTCTCCTAACGGTAGATCAGGTATAGTAGCTGGTTGTCAAAATAGAATAATGGAAAATGGTGATGATGCATTTATTGGTGGTGGTACAGTTAACAATGTTTGCAGTGAACGATCATTTATTGGAGCAGGTAGTGGTAATAAAGTTTATAAAAATGCTTTAAATTCAGTAATTGGTGGAGGTATCGTTAATAAGACTTTAAGTGGTTATTCAGGTATATTAGGTGGGCGGAATAACACTGCAAGCCATTCAGCAACATTTATTGCAGGATCTTATATCAATACAGTTTCAGGTGATATGCTTTATGCTAACTCATTAATGTTAAGTGCTGAGCAATTACCAAGAGAAAATCCAGGTATACCAGGAGTTGTATGGTTATCAGCAACTTGCGATGCAAGTGTAGGTATTTTAGCAATTACTAATAACGTTTAATAGTAATTAATTAGAATAAAAGAATAAATCTTGATACCATTTATATTCTTTATCTATAAAATCACAGATATCTTTACCTAATACACTCTCGTAATCATCTACCAATGGTTTAACTTGTTTTCGTATAGTATGAAGATCATTATCTAAACCGTGCATAACATCATTCTCATGCGTTGTCTGTTGTATATTATTAAAGTCATGGTTAAAAGGCTGCAATTCTAAAACGCTATATAATTCATTCATTATACCGTGAGGATTAGAAGATAAATCTTCAGCTCGAACAAAAATAACATCTTTATTATTACCGGTTTGATGTAGCTCTTTAATTTGATCTAAAGAAAAAGCTAAAGGAGCATTTTGTAAATACATATCAACTCTCTTATCAACTGTTGTACCTCTATTTTCATTTTCTATATACCATTGAGAAACTTTATCAGGATTTTTTCTATGAAGTTTTTCTAAAGAAGCTACTATACCTTTCAAGTTTCTTACCATACAAACAACTTTTAATTTACCATCAACTATATTTTTTAACCAAGGTGTTATAGATTTATAACCTCTACCTTTAAGAACGATATTAGGTTTATCAGATAGTATCTCTGCGTAACCTTGCAAACCTTTATTAGCAAAATTTCTCCATGCATTTAACATCTGATCTTGATCTTCAGATGCTTTAAATTCAACACTATTAGTAAATCTTTCTCTAGCACCGCAAAGTAATTCAATAACTCCATCAGTAGGAGTAGCATACATATCACTTCTTTGATTGAAAATATTTTGCAGTAAAGTACTACAAGCTCTGGGCATTGAAGAATTAAAAATTATATTTTTCACTATTTGGTTATACTCTCATAAACTTGTTGTAAGTTAAAGATTGCAAAATCTTCATAAGGGTATTCATGCTCAGGTCCATTGAAGTCATAATCAAAGAATAAACTATCAACAAACTGACTACCAGTCTCTATCTTTTCTTTACTTGGTAAAAAGTTAGTATGAATATCATAACCAAATACATTCGGGCTTGTAGCTACCCAAAGTACGGTTGAAGGTAACCCGAAAGCAGCTGCGGCATGTTGCATGCAACTATCAATTAATAATCTCTTTTCTGACTTTAATAAAATTGATAAAAATGCTCTTTTATTTGATACATTATCAATTCTTTCAACACCTTGCAATGCAGGACAATGAGGTCTAGTAATATGTAAAATTTTATATTGTTTACTAAGTTCATTAACTAATATTTGAGCTTGCTCATGAGGTATGTCTCTTGTCCATGAATATGTCTTTTCTAAATCCCAAGGACCACCGTTTGTTTGCATTACTAATATAGGTTTATCCGATTGCAAGTTATTAGCATAAGTAGCTTTTTCAGCAGGTGTATAAAATAATTCAGGTTGGCATATACCATCAAAAGGTAGATCATGAAGCTTACACCATGATTCAACAAGGTGTTGCTTACTATACAAGTGTTCTGTACTAAAATAAGGCTCACCTTTTAATACGATACTCTCTCTACCTTCGAGATAGTCTCTATAAAAATAAGGATGATTACCTGATTTAAATACCCTATGAACGTGAGGATTATTAATAAAAACTTCTACCCAAGGCGATATAACTATAATTTTATAGTCAGGGTATTTTAATTTAATATTTCTTAATACTGCAGTAGATGCAATAATTTTACCAAGACCACCTTCGGGATTAAAAATAACGTAATTATCAGACATATATAATATTTTAAATTAAAATTATTATTTTTCAAGAGGTTTTTGCATATCTAACCAATTTAAATACAATCTATTAGCTTGTCTTATTGGTAAAGAAGAATTAGATGCAAGTAAAACATCAAATTGTATATCACTTTCATTGCGATATATTTCTTTACATTCATCAAAAAATTTATTTGCTTCATCTTGCGATATAAATTCACTCATATTAATAGTTAATATAGAAATTGAATTTATCAAAAACATTTTTAAATATGTTTATGTTTACAGTTGGAATGGCAACGTTTGATGATTACGATGGTGTATTTTTTACAGTACAAGCTTTAAGATTATATCACCCTTTAGTTACGGAAATAATTATAGTAGATAATAACCCTGAATCTAAGCATGGTAAACTTTGTGAGAAGTTATCTAAAGTTGATAGTAAAATAAAATATAAAACTTATACTGAAAAGAAAAGTTCTTTTGTGAAAGGAGAAGTTTTTAAACATGCATCAAATGAAATAGTTGTTGTATGTGATTGTCATATATTATTCCCTTTATGTTCATTTGTAGCTTTAAAAGATTTTTATGACAACCATCACCAGCCTTATGATTTTATTCAAGGACCTCTTTTATATGATGATTTAAAAACTATTAGTACACATTTAAGAAAAGAATGGGGTACACAATTTCACGGTAAGTGGGACAAAATAGATATTAAGGAAACGTATGCTGAAATACCTGCTCAAGGTATGGGTGTATTTTCTTGTAAAAAAGATGAATGGTTAGAATTTAATCCTAAATTTAAAGGCTTTGGAGGTGAAGAATATTATATTCACGATAAGTATAGGAGTAAAGGTGGAAGATGTATTTGTGTAAAAGACTTTAAATGGCATCATAGATTTGGAAGACCTAATGGAGTACCTTTTCCAAATGTGTTTGAAGAAAGATTAGCTAATTATATAATAGGTAGACAAGAATTAAATTTACCTTACGATGATGTATTAGTTGAATTTGGAAAAGTTTTAAAAGTAGAGACTATTGATAGTGTTCTTAAAAAAATAACTAATAATTAAATATAAATATATGTCTTGGTTATTTACTGCTAGTTCTATTGTAATAAATTTAACATCTGATGCATCTGATTATGGTTCACCAGATGCAGATGGTGATAGTGCTAATCCTAATTTTGATTTAAAAGCATTTGCTAATTACGATATTACTTTAAGTGGTAATATTTTAACAACAGCTATTAGAAATGGAGTAACTGATACAAGTGAAGTGGTAGGAGCTTTTAATAATGACCCAGTCAATGGAAAAACTCCTACAGGTGATAATTTAGTAAATACAATTATGTGGACACCTACTGCAACAGGTACATTTTTTTATGTTGATGTAAATAATACATCAGTTAATGGTCAATTAATAGTAACATAATGAATACATACGAATTACATAAAAAACTTAATGAAATAAATCTTTTATCTGCATTTCCTCAGATTAAAGGTTATGAAATTGCAGTTAAAAAAAATAAAGAAACTGGTTTAGATGAAAAAGTAGTTCAATTTAACATTTCTAAAAAAATGCATAAGGATTTAATACTTGATGATTATCTTTTACCAAAAAGTTTATCATCATTTGGTATTGATATAAAAACCAGCGTTAAAGAAGAACCGCAACATTTAGAAAACCATACTAGTGAAGATTATGACTTTAATTTAGAAAGTATTAATCATTTTGAATCCAATACACATATTGCAGGTACATCAGCAGATGAATTATATTTTCATGAATTAGCTTTAGTCGATGATGCTAAAGAAGTTTTATCCCTTTCAGGTACTATAGTTAATCAAATTACAGGAGACCAAGCAACACCTTATGTTACATTTTTTCATGATGATAATCCTAATGTTGAACCTGTTAAGTCTCATAGACAAGCTAATAGACCACTATCGGGAGGAGTATCAGGTATTTATTACCCTGACGCATCAGATGCTACATTAGGTATGTTTGTAAGAGATAAACAAGATAGAAGAATAGTTGCAATGTCAAACGCTCACGTTTACTCTTCGACTCTTTTAGTTGGGGAGGAAGCTAAATCATTCGGTAAGAGAGGTAGAACAATTAAACTTACAAACCCTAATTTATTTGGTTTATCAGCTAGATCTCCCGGTGATTATGGATCAGTAAGTCCTTTTGGTAATTCAAACCCTGCAGTTGATCATATAGGAATACCTAAAAGATCATCATTTAATACAATAACACTTGAACAACAAGCTAGAGTTGATGCTGCTATAGTGCAACTATCAACATATAATATAGGTTCAAATATTATAGAATTATCTTCTAATGCTATTTTAAATTTTAAACAAAAAGGCCCATTTCAATTTGCTACTAAAGAAGAATTATTTTCCACGTTAGATCCTGATTCTGAAAATTATCAAGCTCCTATTTTTAGAGCGGGTAGAACTTTAGGACCTTTAGGATTTCCAGGCAGTGCTATAGATGATAAAACTATAGAAAAAAGAGAAAGTCAAATTTTTAACCCTTCCTCTCTTAATAAAGTATTAACAACTATTGAAGAAGTAAATATAATAACTGAAGGTTTAAGTACTATTGATTTTGATATGGAATCATATTTTAACTCGCCTAATCAAGGTCATACTTTCTATCAAAGTGCAGATAGACAGAAACTATATATTACAGGTAATAGATATTTTTATAATTATAATAATCCAACTATTAATCTTTTTAACTCATTAACAGGTATAGATAGTGATGTTGAATTAGCTGTAGAAGATAGTAATAAAATTGATTTTTATGGTATAGGTAGAGCTAATTTTACATCTTTTTATGTCAATGATATAAATGAATTATACATTGGCGGTCAAAAACCTTGTATATCAAATTTATTTTTTTACGGTGGATATGGTTTACATTCTGATTCAAGTAGTGATCCATATTACGGTTCTAACGCAACAAATATTGATTTATTACAATTCAATTTTAATGATACTGAAATATCAACACCAGGAATAAAAAAGATTTACCATGATTTAAGAAGACAATATGTATTGACAAACGATAATAAACTTTTTGTGAGAGGGGCAAATGGTGCTTACGATGATGATATTAACCTTAACAGATATTATCTTGTCGGTAAAGGAGAAAATAAAGATGTATTTTTTAATTTAACTAAATACGATGAAAATATATTAGATTTTGCTACAATGGATTTAAGTATGTATTCTAATAACGTACTAGTAGTGTCAGGAGACAATAAATTATATGCTGCTTTTTCTCATTATTATCGTGCCATAAAAGATATTGCAGATAATACATCAGGAGTGTCTCAAGAAGGTTATCCTAAAACAGATGTATTTTTGGAAGAAAGAAGAAGTAGTATAGGTGCTTCTTTTTATGCAGATTTTTTTAATAATAAATCCGTTGATAATGTTTCTTTAAATTACGATAAAGAATTCTTTGAAGAAACAATAGCAACAGGTTCTACAAAAACTTACACATTTAATACGACTATTTCTGCTTCTTATGATATTTCAAAAAATCAAATTCCAGTTATAATAGACGGCTCCGAAGTTGATATTAAACAAATAGTAACAAAGAAAGGTTGGGGTGCACTTGTTAAACCATTATTGCCTAATGGTGTTAATATGTTTATGTGTCCTGTATATTTAATAGATACTCAAAATAGATTAATTGGATATGCAGGTAAAAAAGTTATGACGAATAATAGCTTTGGTCAAGCAGGTGATACTGCTTTTCACGTTAAACATGATAACGATTTTATATACTGGAGTGAAAAAAGTAAAGTTTTATTTAACCCGACAAATCAATGTAGAGTTCCAGGGTTTTTATCTGGAGGGGAAGGAGCTAGAAAAGAAAATTTAGATTTTCTTGTAGGTTCTTCAGGAGGTTTTAATAGATTTTCACCCAAAGTTAATTTTGCAGGCGTTCAAGGTTTTGCTGCAAAAACTTCTTACGCTTTATCAGCATTATATGACAAGTTTGATGGTGAAACTACTAATAACAACCTTTTATCAGTTTTTAAATATTCAGATTTTCCTCCTATAACAGCTGCTGGAGGTAACTATTTTAATTATATAGGACCTGGTAATAGTGTAGATTATAGATATATTAATGATTTAACATTTGCTAATTCAACAGGGGTATCAGGCTTAGGGTTTAATTATAATAATCAACTACCTTCCTCAGATAGTTTATCTGAAACGAGATTTAATGATGATATTATTGTTACTGCTGTTGGTTCAAATGTAAATGTTGGAGGTGGTTCAGGTACTATACAATATACTGATTTATTTAAAATTAGATCTAAAAATGAAGTATTTCCAGTAAGTAAAGGGGGTGATTCAGGCACTGCAATATTTGGGTTATTAAGTTCAACGGTACCTACCGCTAGTGCCTGGAAAGTATTAGGTCTTTTATTCGCAGGTCCTAAAAATTTACAGAATAATTCAGAAGCTATATGTTGTGATATAGATAATATTGAAAGAGAATTAAACGTAGTATCATGGGAGGGTGAAATAGAAGAATAATGCCTCAAACTAGAACAGTTACTGAATATGTAGATGGGTTATCACAAAACGTTTTTAACTTAACTTTATCTGGAAGACTTTTTACTGCAGTAGGTGTTACAGACGACCATGTGGTGCAAGGAGTATCATCTGCTAACTATGAAGATTCTTTAGCAGGTACAACAACACCTTTACCAGGTACTACAACTACTACAACCACCACAACTACTACTACACCTGAACCAGCTCCGGAAGAAACCACTACACCTGAACCTGATTTAACTACTACAACTCCTGAACCAGAATTAACTACTACACCTGAACCATTTTTACCTGAAGTTATACCTGATATACTACCAGTTAAAGTAGATAATTTCCAACTTGAAGATACAAATGCAAGTAGAATAGTTTTCAATAATAATTTTGATATAACAAAAGATTTATACGTATCATTTCAATCTCCTGATGTTTCAAGATTAATAACTGAAGATAGTGAGTTCGTTTTATTGACTGAAGATAATGATATATTAGTCGTTAATTTAAATACATGCTTTAGTACTTTCTTAGTTAATGGAGAAACTGAATTAGATACATCTCTATCAGCTGGCATGCCGGGTATAGGTTGTAGTTTATTAGCTATATCAGCTTCAGATAGCGTATTTAATAGAAACTTAAGCGGTCATGTATGTAGTGTTGCTTTAGATACAATAGGAGGATACGGGGTAAGTAGAGCATTTTTATCAGCTGGTATTAGAGGTAATTTAGAATTTAGACCGGATACTACAACAGTAAGAGTTTCTAATACAAGTAGTGAATATGCATTCTTAAGTACAGAAGATAATCAATTTAATAATATATTTGAAAGTAATTTCTCTTCATTTAGAATAACCTTTAAACAACACTTAAGTAGAATTTTAGTAGATGTAAAAGTAGATGATGATGAAAAGTTCCAAAATATATTAGACGCAGATACCTTTTTACTACCACATCAAATACCTCACAATGTTAAAGTTGGATTTGCTGCAAGTGGTAATGCACCATTTAAGTTAAAGGATATAACTTATTCAAATTAAGCAAAACCTATTAAATCAATACTAACTTGTTCATTACCGATGCGTTGGCTACATACATTAAAATATCTATTGTTACAGATAGGTACAAAAGTAGTGTTTACATAACTGATACGATCACCACTACCTGAAGATTCAGCCCCTGCTATTGTATATTCAACTCCAAAAGATGATGAACCGTCCCATTTTCTACCTGCAATGTAAGAATTAACATTACCGCTATCAGGACTTGATTTATCATTAACTATTGATAAAATAGCAAAGTTAAAATTATTAGAATTAGCTAAATTAACTGCATCAGTAGTAAAAGAACCATTACACACTCTTCCTAAACAAGCTGTATTTTTTACATCTATATCTACATTAAAATTAGCTCTATCCGCTTTAACAATTCTTATTCCACCGTTATTAGGTATATTTGAATGAAAACATTCTAAATTACCTGTTACGCAAAAAAGTGCAGGTGTATAAGAGCATATGCCTTCCGTAGACTCTAAACTTGAAACTCTTGTAACTACTCCTTTATCATTAACAGTAATACTTGTTGGATTTTCGAAAGCACTTAAACCTCCTCCAATAGTACTAAATGCTGATTGTTGGGGTAAAGTTGTTTCAGCATTTACAAATTGAATAGTTCCAGAACCATTTGTAGCTAAAATTTGATTATTCGATCCATCAGATGAAGGAAAATTGAAACCACAAACTGACCCGAAAATTAAATCTCCGTGAACTTGTAATCCAGTTGAAGCTCCTGTATTGCCACAATTAACTGAAATACTAGTATTGCAACCGTCACCATCTGTAATCCTAGTTAATGATGTGATAGTATTATTATCAGAGGTTTTAAGTAACCCTTGATATGTGTCATTTATGTTTGTATCAGTTAATGTTGCCATAATAGTATTTAATAGCCTAAGTCAAATGCTTGAATTCTTATTGCTTCTCTGGTATCAACAAAAGCATAGATTTCCCCTGTAGATGTAGCTTGTACTATTGCTGTACCTGAAATATGTGGACTACCATCGGTCCAGTTAATACTTGTATTTTGAGTTTTAAATAAAGTTGTACCTGATGGGGATCCTCCACTTTCAGCATCAGTCAACTGTAACCCTTCACTAGTAGCGAATCCAGTCCCTCGTTCAGTACCATAACCAAACCATGTTACTAGATAATATTTACCTTGAATTAACCCTGTCACACCATTTTCACTTGAAGAACTACTACCTCCGTTTTTTAATCTATCAGCATTAGAACTATTTAAAGTCACTTCATTTATTCTACCTGTTTGATCTAAGCCTATAGCACTTATACTAGTAAATTGAGTAGATAATCTTGCAGTGGTGGTACCAGCTCCGTTCAATACGGTACCAGATAAAGGTAATAAAGTATTTACGCAAGCAAAAGTTAAACCAGCACTTCCATCAGTTTTTAATACATTGTTAGCACTGCCGTCTGAAGTTGGGTAAGTTAAAGAATTAGCAACAAAACCGTTACTAACTGTTAATTGAGCATCAAAACTTGATGATTGTCCAGCAGCTCCTAAAGTTAAAGCTGTTGCGTTACCAGTGCCATCTTCTATAAGTTTGGAGCCAGCTATTGCATTATTATCACACGTTTTTAATAAACTACAGTAAGTTTGATCTATTCTATTAGGACCTAGGTCTGCCATATTAATATTTATTTAAAAGTTACGGTGGATAAAGATGGAATTCTTGTATTTAAAATATCCACTTTAAATAAACTACTTATATCTTTCAAGTAATCATTTAATTTTGTAAATACTCTATTAAAAACTAAAGTTGAAGCTGTTTCATTTACACCGACATAAAATTGTTTGTCATCTGTAATATCTAAAATAGTATTTTTTAAATTAGAATCGATAATTCTAATTGAATCTAAAATTAAAGAATTATTTTCATATTTTACTTTAATTTTTTTACTTATTTCATTACCTAATAATGTTAAATTAAAAAGAAATTTATAAATTAAATTATTAAAAGTAATATTATTAAAATATTCATCTTTAAGAAGTATATCTTTAAGATTGATAAAATCTGGATTTTCATTAGATAATAAAGTTTTTAAATTTTCATTTTCAAGAAACTCTAAAAATCTTTGATTTGCTAATAAAATTATTCTATCATAATTTTTATCTGATTCTAGTAAAGTTATATCTATGTTTGTCAAATTGCCTAATTTATTTTCCGAATCCCAATTTTTTTGATAAGCTCCCCAGGTATTAGTACCCGTTTCTTGCCAAGTATCTAAAAGATCAATATTATTATCAACATTAAATCTACCTATTAGTCTATTTTTCTTATTTACAAAATACTTATATAAACCTTTATCAGTTAAAAGATAATAAATGTTGCTATTATTTTTACTGAAAATTATTTTTTTAGGTATTTCAGTAGTAAATGTTGTCTCGTTAAATTGATATTCATCCACCACGTTAAATGTATCAACATCTAATACTAAAACTTTATAATTAGTAAATAAAACATAAAGATAATTATTTTGTATATTATATGCAAAATTTAAAAAAGTGTTTAAATTAAAAAACTTTTCAAGTTTAAATTTTTTAATAAAATTTAACTCATTATTAAATTGTTTAATTTCTTTATTAACCCTGTCATAAGCAAATAAAAAGCCGTTTTCAAAATTGATCTGATCTACAGTACCAAAATTTAAATTAGAATCTCCTTCACCTCCTATTACATTCTTTAAAACGTATTTTCTATTACCTGTTCGATCTCTATTAACAACATCACTCACGTTAATTTGATATAAACTATTATTACCTGAATCTGAAATATATAATGTATCAAAATTATCACTATCAATTGAAACTATATCTCCGAAAGTTAAAGATTCAAATGTGCCAACACTAACAGCACTATTAATAATACTAAAAGTAGTTGAATCTTGATCAATATTATACGCAAAAATTGAATTAGAAACTGCTGTAAATAATGTATAATTACTAGTTAAAGTACTTTGAATAGTATTTAAAAGTATTTTTTGGTTTTGATAAGCTGGTTGATACGCAGATAAAGCACTAACTTGGCCAAAACGAGTAGTATCTCTTGCTGTTTGAGGCACTGAAGTACTAACCCATCTAATAGCAAAATCTTCTAAAGTACCTGCAGGTTTTGCTGCGGAAACTACAGCAAAATTTGCAAAATTACCTGGTACATTAGGGCTACTTATTTTAGAAAAATTATATAATACTTTAAAATTTTCATATAAAAGTTCTATCTTACTATTAATTGAATTTTTATTAACGTATTCATTTGGCTGAAATAAAATACCATCTGAATCATACTCTAAAGTAAAATCATCCACATCATTTCTATCATAAAACTTACCTTCAAGTTCAATAAGAGAAGAAATATTATTTTTACTAACTAGTAAACTATCTTGATTTAATTTAGTTCTATAAGCATTATTTTCGAAAATATTATAATAACCTATATAATCGGAACCTTCAAATGTAAATTCTTCACCGTTAGTATATTTAAATTTGTCTATTTTATTCATTATATTTCGTTAAGTTGGAAGTCATATTCAATATTATTGACATTAGCAGGTAAAACTTTTTTAAGTTTTATATCTAAAAATTCTTTAATTTTTTCTTTAGTATTATCATCAAATTTACCATTTTTAATATAAATTTTTAAGTTATTATTTTTCCTACCAGGTATATTATAGTTATAAAGATTGTTTATTTCTTCAATGTTATTTCTCGAACCACAAGTTATATCAAATACAACATCATCAATCCTTACATCTTTTAAATACCCGTATTTCATCAAATCATCTGACATATTATTGTCGTATATTTTAATATTAGAAATTTTACCTCCTTTATTAGTAAATGAATTAGTACTTAATATATTGAATAAACTTTGATTTTTAATATTTTGACAATTAAAAAATATAGGCGGAGCTTTAACCCTATCAATAGGAAATTTATTGACGTTAAAAATTAATTTACCTTTTTGTTTACCGTTTAGAAATATTTTTATAATACCACCGTCAAAATTAAAATCAAAAGTAAATCTATTTTGTATATCTAAATTAGTAAATGGTAATAATAATTCAAAATTTTCCCCATTATCTTCTAAGCTTGTTTCATTCACTGAACCTTTCCAAGCTGATAAACCTATAGGAGGCACATTCCATTCAAATAAAGAATATCCTGTTGGACCTGCATCGTCCCACTCAACTGAAGATAATTGGAAACCTATAAAGTCAGCAACATTTAATTTAAAATGTAAAATATCTTGTTTATCTTTATACTTGTTTTCTAAGAAATTAAAACCTACCGGATTTACATTGTAACTTTTTAATTTTTCATTCCTTACTAATGAATTAGAAGTTATATTTAAAATGTAAGTATCATTAGGAGCATTAGTTGAAAGTGGATTATTTAAAATAAATTTATCTACTATTATACTATTATCGCTACTTAAACTAAACGATAATAAATTTATATTATCATTTTCATTTATAAAATCTAATTTATAACCTGAAACGCATGACGTTGTTAAAGAAAAAGTGGAAAGAAGCTCTCTAGTATTATCGAAAACGTGTATTTTACCAGCTTGCGTTCCATCAAAACTTTGTATATAAAGTTTACCACCATTTACATTTATATCATATATATGATTAGAAGTAGAAATTGAATTACTAAAAGTACCTTCAGTCCCTGTTAAAGTTTCAAATATTACTTCATTATTCCCTGAACTAATACTAACTCCTATAGTATCGTTTAAAACTTTACCGCTAAACCCTGAAAGACCTTTTATACCCCCTAAACCATTTGGTACTATACTATTAGAACTTATATTACTAGTAAATGATGAAACAGTTAAATTGTTTAAGTTTAAATTTATTAACTGTGCATTTGCATCTGGTAATGATTTTTGTAATATAATTGATTGATTAAAATCTTTAATATATCTACTATTATAACCGTCTAAAATATCACTTACTTCAGTACCTGATTTTTCATCTAAAACTTCACCGAAAAAGCTAGTTTTAACTATTTTACTATTGCCGACTAAAACTATATTGTTGTTTTGCTCTAAAAATAATACATCATCAATAGATGAAAGAGTAGGATAACTATTACGTCTTATTAAATTAAAGTTTTCATCATAAAAATATAATCTATTACCGTTTGGTATTATAACAAAAGGGGTAAAATAAAAATTATTTTTTAATGAGAAGCCATCTTCATATAAGTTACCTATAATTTGATATGCATTTAAACTGCTTAATGAATCTAAATTTAAATCAAAAGATAAGTTAAAATTATTTCTGGATAACTCCTTTAAATCAAAAGTATCAAAAGATTTATCTTTTAAGTCTATACTATCTTGATCAATTAATTCATTTCCTGTGAAAGTTACATTAAATGAATCTTTTAATAATTTATCATTGTAACCATCTATAATTTTTTCTATACTTTTGTTACCAAGTCTACTATAAAAATATGTTGATTTAGGTTGAAATAACATATTACTCTCCACATCATAAAATAAATCATTTAGACCGAAAGTTTCAAAATATTTTTGCGCATCACTTTTAAAGGTAAATATTTGATCAGTATTACCTGATATTGCTTTATTTAAACTGTTACTTTGAGGGAAATAATATCTATCAAACCATTTAGCATTATTTTCATTACCGCTTAACCAAGAACATAAAAATGTACCTGTTATATCTGCTTCTTGTTTAAAACCGTATCTTTGTTTTAATAATTTACCATCTCCGTTTTCAAATAATAAAAATGAATCATCTTGTAGTAAAAATATTTGATTTATATCACCTACTTCTTCATTATTATTTTTATTATTATCTAATAATCTAAAAATTTTATCACTAAAATATGGAGATTCTGCAGCGTAAGATCCATTAGAAGCTAAATTTGTATCATTTATATTAATTTTCTGGAAAGGAAAAATATCATCAGGTAAAGTAAATTTAGTTATTTTATCAGGTAAAAATTTATACTCTTTAGTAAAAAAATTATAACCAAATAGTAAATTTTCATTTTCTTTTTCAGTTATACCTCTATTTAAAATAGTTGTATAATCTTTCTGTCTAGTGCTATTTTGCAAAGGTAAAACAGAATTTACATTATTCTCATTACTAATTTGATTCTTTAAATTGAAAAATTTTAAAGTGTTATAATATCTATTGTCACTAGAAAGAGCAGTTACTTCATAAGGTATATAATTTAAAAAATTAAATTTTTGACCTGATAAAGTATCTTCACTTAAAATGTTATCATTTTTAAAATCGTAAAAGGCATAATTACTAAAATTATTTGAATTAGCTCTATAATTTTTTTCACTTAATTTAATAATGCCTGTACCTCCTGTATTACTAGTGGGTACATTAGCTGATAAATTATTATTAACACTAGGACCAATTATAAAAAAATTATCATTTATAGTGGTAAAAAGACTTAAAAAATCATTTTTTTCATCGTATGAATAATCAAATAGGTAATTAGATTTATCTTCAGTATCTTCATCAATAACTCTAAATGTAAAAATAGATTGATCGACTAAATCTAAAGCTAATGTTTTAACGTGTATATCATCATCAATTTTAATTTTAACTTTACCTTCAGTAAAATCAATAATAAAATTATTGTTATCGTCATTTATATTTCCTAATTTAGTTCCTGATTTACTATTTGTACTATTTGAATCAAAAAGTAAGAAATTAGAAGCAGAAGCAGTGCTGTTACCTGAAAAAGCTAACTTAGAAACTATATCTATATCTTCATATGTACTTAAAGATTTAAAAGTTAAAAAATCATTTATTTTTTTATTACTAGTTAAAGTGTTTGTGGTATAATTTTTAGTTTTTAAATCATTAATATCGTCATTAAAAAGATAATTATTAATAGGTAAGCCTTGTTGGGTAAGGTAAATATTTTCCTTCAAGGATAAGTCACTATCTTCTAAGAGAAGATTTAAACTTCTAAAATCATTAAACGTTTTTAAAGAAACAGCCATTTAAAATATTTAATACTTAATTTGTGGTAAAGGGCATACCATATATTAAATATTTTTATGCCTAATATTTCTATTAATGAATTGCAACTTTTCAATAATATTGATGGTTCACAAGTATTTGCGAATGTGGATGCATCAAATTTAGTTACTTATCAGTCAAGAGTTAGTAGTATTTTTTATGATAATGCAATTAAAACAAATGCTATTGAAAATGCTGCAGTTAATTCTGATAAAATAGCAGGTAATTCAGTAGATAATGTTAAGATTGTTAATACGGATGATTATACTTTTAATTCTATAACTCTAAACTCTCCTTCTGATCATTTTACAGCAAGAGGTTTATCATACTCTTTCCCAGCCCAAAGAGAAGCTAATAAATTTTTAAAACATACTTCTGAAGGTGTTTTAGAATGGGCTACAGCTGCGGAAGTAGCTGGTGGAGGTACTTCAAATGCCGTCGTAGCTAATGATTCTTTGTTACCTGTTGGGTCTATTGTTCAATGGGGTAGTAATGATGCCCCGATTGGTTGGCTGTTGTGTAATGGTTCTACTTTTGACGGTACAGTTTATCCTGATTTATCAGCTGTTGTTAATGAAAATTTTGGAGCTAGAGATGGTAATAATTTTAAATTACCTAATTTATTAGGAAGGTTTCCTATAGGTATAGGTACAGGAACCGATATAAATGGTACTTTAAGTTCATATTCTATTGGTGATAACGGCGGATCATATCTTCATAGGTTAACATTAGGTGAAATGCCTCAGCATAATCATTTAAATCCTGAAGTCGTAAATGGAAGATCTGCTACAAATTTTTTCGTATGGCATGATAATCAAACACCAGGTTATCAAGGTACAAGAGTTAATCATTTTGGTTCCGGCTCTTCTGATGCTGGAAGATCAACTATGGGTCAATTAGTTTTAAATAACGGGGAAAGTCAGCGTCATAATAATGTACCTCCTTTCTTAGCTGTTAATTATATTATAAAAGCAAAACCGACCACTTTAATTGATTTTAATCCTTTATTAGGAGGTGGTTTATCAGCAATTGACTCTAATAATATTATTAATACAGAAAATTTCAATTTAAGTAGTAAAGAAATAGGCATATTTAAAGATGATAATCAATTTCAATATGATGGTGATGGTAAACTGCAATTAAAAGAAAGAAAAATTCTAACCGATACTCAATATGTAGGGGTCAACGGTGGTACTATCGATATTAATTTAAATTCATGTTCAAGTAGAACTGGTTTAGAATATTGTTTATGTGATTTTACTGATAGTAGTAATATTTTAAATGAAACTACTAGATGTGATATAAGAGGAGTATATATCTGTACATGTGCATTTCAAGCTATAGGCTGTGGTAGTTGTTCTGAAAATACTGACGTCGGTGCAGGTATATTATCTAACGGAGCAACTGAATATAGAAAATTTGCAGGTACTTTAATATTCAATGGTGATGATGATGGTGGTATTATATCTGAAACTTTTTTACCAATAAATGCAAATGAGACATCTTTTTGTTTATGTCACAGAGCTTTTTCTGATGTTAATAGCGTAAAAACTACAATAGTAGGTGTACAAATTAACAAATATATTTAAAATAAATTAAAGTTCAATTTCTCCAGGTAACCCGTCTATAATTCTTACATTTTCTATTGTTCCGTCGGACAATTCAACATATTGAACGAATCTAGTTGCATATATTTCAAATCCACTATAACCTTCTGACCTTGTATCTAAAGCTGATAAAACTAATCTATCACCATATATCGGTGATGTAGTTACTAGTGGGAATGTAGATAAAGCAGTAACGATTTTTGGTATATTAATTTCTAAGTCAGCTATTTTACTATTTTGCACTATAGTATTATATAAATTATTTTCTTTATCAGTAAAATTAACTAATGTATCAGCTGATAATGAAATAAACGAATTATTTGATGCTAATATTAAACCTAAATCAATATTATTATCAAAATTAAAATAAGCACTTAAAACTATATTGAATACTTTACCATTTTTATAAAAGAATGCTACGTTACCAGTTGTAGGTGAACTAAAAGATGAAAGAAAGTAATTATGTGAAACTGTTTGAGGAAATGAGAAGGAATTATTAATAAATTGACTATTCACTGTTTCTTCTAAACCATCGCCATACTTGAAAACAGTCTTATATACCCCTAAATTATTACTTTGAAATTCATTTTCTACTTGAGATAAATCAAAAACAATTTTTGTACCACTTTCTATAGAGACAGGTAGTATAGTTGATAAGCTAGAATTATTAGTACTAACTTGTGGGTAAAAATTTGATAAATAAACTGTCTTAGTTGTCAATTCCATTATATTAATATCTCCCCCTTTTCATAATTTTGTTCAATTTCTCCACTAAGTGAGGTAGTTATAAAATAAGAACTTAAATCTGTTGTAAAAAAGTTATTAGTGTTATAATAATTATTCGGTGCATATAAAGCATTTGAAATTATTGATATATCGTTATTAAAGATCTTGTAAGTAAAATTGTGTAAATAAACATTTTCATTAGAATCATTATATTGTACAAATAAATTAAAAGCGTTAATCTTACTACTAAATGTTAAATTTGTATTTCTTATTCTTTTAGGTACAGAAGATAAAGGTAAAGAAAAAGTTGATTCAAAATATACTTGAGGTGTATTAGCTCTCGTTCTTATAGGTTGCTCTTTAAATGTATTCTTATTATAGCTAAAGAATTCATAGAAAAATTTATCGTTAGTAGCTGAAAATTCAGGTATTAAATTTATTACAACTTTAAAAATTTTATTATCTACTACATAATCGTTACTAACGCCTGTAAAATTATCATCAGTTAACGTTACAGGTATAATTAACGGGGTATTAGTACTTGGTTTAAATGATCCGTCATACTCAAAATTATCAATTAATGAAAAATTAGTAGTATCTATACTAAAAATATTCTCATATATGTTTATATTCTTAACACCACTTAACAAATCATTATAAAGAAGACTATCACCTTTTTTATATTTTTCAAACACTCTATTAAAAGCTACATTTAAATGATCATATTCGTTAGTTGAAATATTTTGAACAAAAACGTCTTTTATTTCTAATTTTTTATCTAAAAAGTCTTTTTTACTTCCTTTTCTAAAAAAGTTTGATAGAGTATTTGAATTAGTAAATACCGTTTTATCATTTACAATATCATTAGTACATAAATTTTGAACGTAACTTGTATCGTTTATATATTCAACAAAACGATTACCGAATATATCATAATTTACGTTTTCTATTATTCCTTTATTAACAAAACTAGCGTAAGGTTCGCTAAATGTACTTAGAAGATTACTATTATTTCTATATTGCTCAAAACTATTATAAGAATAAAAATTTTGATCAGTAAAATCACTTTTTATATTTTTTTGACCTAAAGAAGATGAAACGTTTCTATAAATGTCATTTTTTAATACGAAATCAAAAGGTGTTTTTCTTGGTGATTTACTTAACGAAGAAATGTTACCGTAGCTATTAGGATCTGGCACAATATATAAAGTATCAGCTGACAATTCTTCTTTTAAAGTTATATTATAACCTCCTTTCATAGCGATTAATGAAAAATTAGTAGGTTTAAAATATAGACCTACATTTCTTTCATATTCATTACTACTACTTGGTATAGTTAATGTAGAAGGATAATTTATATTTAAAATATTGTTAACTTTATTATTACTTTCGAAAAGATTACCTGATAAAAATTCATTGTTAGAATTAGTAGATAAAAAATAGTAGTCAGTACCTATTAAATTTTTTGCTAATTCAGCTTCTAAAATTAATTTTAAATTATCTCTATCCCCATTATTTATATAATTTATAAAGTCAGTACCATCTAATAATGATAGATCAGTTGTATCAAAAGTAATCGTAGGGCTAAAATCTCCTAATTCAGTTAATTTTATTCCCTTTTCATTAATGAAATTAATTATAGCTTGATCAAAATCTAAAAAAACGTAAGGGTTAATATCGTTTACATTTGAAGTAAAATAATCATTCCTTTGTAAGGTTGTATTATAAAATTCTGGTAATTTATTAGGATCTAAATCATAATAATCATTAAAAACATCATACGATTCTTCAATTTCTATTTCTAAATTATTCTGTAAAGCACTTAAAGCTAAAATCGAAGAAGCTTGAGGTGGTATATCATCACCTTCAAATAAATCTATTATCTTACTTTTAGTATATTGTTCAATACTATTAACTGAACCTTTATTTTTTAGCTCTCTAAATTCTCTAGAAAATGTATTTCTTTTATCTTTAAAATACAAACATATTTCTTTTATTTTTCTAGAATAAAAAGGTATTGCAATGGTTAAATTTTCTTCATTATTAAAATCAATACTTTCTAAATATCTTTTTTCTTCAGCATTAGTAAACTTAAGTGATATTTCTCTGAAAAAGTTTAAGTATTGATCCTTTATATCAGTTTTAAAGTCGGAATTTTTTGCTTCAACAATTTTATTCCACTTTTTTATATAAATTTCATATTGTTTTAAATTATTAAGTTCATCATCTAACGTTTTAGTGAAGTTAAGAAACTCTATAAAAGAAAAAGGTTTATTAAAATCCAATTTCTCATCATTTTTTGAATTTGTAATACTATTTAATACTTCAAATTCTGAAAAACTATTATAAAGTTCAGGCATTTAAAATATTTAATTAACTATCGAAGTTACTAAACCCGTGTTCGTAAAAAGGTTGTTAACTATAATTTCATCTATGAAATTACCATTTTTAATATAATCGGTATAACTACTTAGACTACCAACATTAGTATTTTCATTATCATAATCTATATATTTTTGGAGGTAATCACCTTGTATAGTATCGTTATATCTATAAAATTCATAAAAATTGGAAATATTTAAAGGATCGCCTTTAATTGCATCAAAATCTTCATTTAATAATCTATAATACCCATTATCTGCAGATAAAGAGATACCTCCTTGTAAAGATAAAAATGTATTATCAGGATTACTTTCTTGTAGTTGTATAAAATTTCTATTTCCTAATTGAGGAGATAAAATTAATCCCCAGCCCCAACTGTCTTTATAATCAGATAGATAATAAGTTCTTGTTGATTCATCAACGTATCTAAAATCGTAAGAACTAACTAAGTTAGTATTTAATAATGTATATTTCTCTGAAAATTTTTCATATGCAACTATTTTACCCATTCCGGCAGATAAAATAGATGTTTCGAAATCTAATTCGTTACCTTTATTGATACCAAACAGCGGACTATTAACATATCCTTTATCGTTGAAATTAAAATTATAATTATTTTTTGATCCTTTTTGTATTGATAAATTTAAACTCAAATTATCTACTATTCTTTGCAAACTTGGAGGAAATTCAACATTAAATTTTTCAAAATCTATATCTAAATTATCTAATTGACTTAAAAACCCATTTAAATTTGAAGTATTAATATCTTTATTATTAGACACGAAATTACTTATTTTTTCATAAATTTTTATACCTAAGGTATTTGGGTTACTACTAACATTACCAACAATAGTACCTAAAAAATCATCAAAGAATTTATCTTTATTGGTTAAAACATCTTGAAAAATTAAATTTTTATAATTTAAAGTTTGGTCATTATCTTCATTTACTTTTCTATAATCATAATTACCGTCAGCAGGGTATATATCAAAAATTGTACTTTCGCCTGACAATAAACCAAAATTAGAATTAGATTCACCTATAATTTTAATACCTTCAACAGGTTCACTTATTTCTAAAACACCTCTAAAAAATCCTCCACCGTCAATATTACTTAATGTTTCATTTTGAGTGATTGTTGAAGGTATAACTTCACCATCTTTTACACAAGATAAAGTTATATTACCGGTACCAACTCCGTTTAAATTTAATTTAGGTACTTGTTTGTAATCATAACCGCTTAAAGTTTTGTATTTAACGGTAAAATAAATTTTTTGCTTTCCATAATAAAAATGATTTAAATTGAAATCATTATTAGTGTATCCTATACCATCTATACCATTAGTACTAAAAGAAAGTTTAGTTGGTATACCTTCATTTTTTAAATCTAAAACTAAATGTTTAGAAACGTTATTTAAAACGTTAAAATCAACGTTATCTATATTATAAAAATTAGATTCAGGATCTTTAACTTCCTTTAAATTAAAGTGTGCACCTATAATAACATTACTCATTAAGAATATTTAGTAACTAATCTTCATAATACCTAAATGTACCGGTACCAGATGAGCCAATAAAAAACGAATTAGGTAATTTATTTTTCGATATAGTTAAATTTAAAAGATCACCAACTTTTTGACCCACAGCAAAAATATTTGTATTACTTGTATCAACTGAATCTATGACTTCAAAATTTAAACCTTTATCTTTTATAAAATAACTTCTTTTTTTGTATTGTAAATTATTATCTTTTAAATACTCATCTGCAACTACTAAAGGATTTTTATTACCGCTAACTGATAGGTTAACTGAAAACCCATCTGCTGAAAGCCTCTGTGAAGATACTATACTATTATATCTAGTAACATTTATTAAAGCGTTAGGTTCAGATAAATTTTGCGAAGATAAACTATCAAAAGTTAATTTTATATCATCAGGTATTATATCAACTACTTTAATATTTTTTTCAGTTAAAGATTTAAAGAAATTACCTGCACTATCAGTTACAAAAAAAGTAATATTATATTCCCCAGGAACATCGTATATGTGGGTAGTACTTAAACCAGAAGAAATAGTACCATCACCTAAATCGAAAAAATAATTATTATCTGAAATTAAACGGTCAGCGTTTTCGAAATCAGGTTCAATTAATAATTTACCAAATTCTCCTGTAAATGCATCAGCAGCTATATCTTGAGTTGAACCTGAATATGTAGCCGTGACAACTTCAGTTCTTGTAATTAAATTTTTTACAGTAAAATTTACATCAAATCTGGGTAAATTTGAATAATCGTTTAAAAAATTATATTTAACCTTAGGCATCTTCTACAATTATATTGTCTTTAATATTATTATTGTAAAGGAAAGGATATTTAAAGAATGGTAACTGTGTATCAGAATTTATAATTTGAATATCATTTTCAGGATATGCCGCGTTAAACGATATGAAACTTAAATTTTGTGTATCGATTGAAATATTTTTACTTACTCTTCTTGTAGATATGCTAAATACACCCTCAATTTGTAATAATCGATCTTTTAATTCTGATAAAGAAACTAAATCTCCTAAATTTAAATCTCTAAAATAATTTATAAAGGTATTATTTACGTTATTTTTTATACTTTCTATACTTACTCTTGTTGAAACAATTCTTTTAACTACTAAGAACGTTTCATCTATAATTTCTGGAGTTAAATTTTCATTTGGTAATGATAGACCTAAATTAAAAGCATTATATATAGGGTCTTGAGGTATTACTTCAACATTAACCATTTTTTGCAATTCAATACTGTTAATAATTGAATTTTTTTGAGAAGTTGATAAGAAATTTAAACTATTTGTTTCATTTACATTTTTTATAGCAGGGACCAAAAATATGAATACATTATTGCTTTCGTTTGATATGCTAAATTTAACCTGATTTAATAAAAATCTCGGATCATCATTAGGTTTAGCTAACCCTAATTCGTAAAAATAATTAATAAAGTCATTTATATATGTTTTATTATCCACGACGCTTACCTTCTCAACAATATTAGAGAAATTTTTATTAATAAAAGTTTCATAATCAGATATAGTTACTAATCTATTTTGACTTTGAAATAATTTTTTACTATTTTCTCTAATTTCATCTACGTTTTCTTTTTCTTTAGGAGTAGTAGAAGAACTATCATTAGAAAAGGATAAATTTTGAGCATCTTGAGGGCTTAAAAAAGTAAAATTATTGCCATATATATCATTGCTTATACTTTCAAATTGAGGCGTAGTTAAAAAATTTAAAGAATTACCATTCAATTGATCAGGGGAAATAACTCCACTCTCACCATCACTCTTAAGATAATAAATTAAAATTTGATCTCCTTGATTCAATTGTTTACCAAAAACTCCATTACCGAATTTTATTTCATAGAAACCATTTTCATTTATTCTTTTTTCAAATGCTAAATCATCTGGACCTAACAAGAAAATATTATTAGTTTCATTATATTGTTCGTATTTTCTAGTATTAATATCCCTCACATAAACATCAATAGAAACATTATCAATGAAAACTGGTTCGTTGGTAATATTATCTTTTACTGTTAAATTTACAACTTCGAAAGGTTCACCTATTGAAGTTTGAGCTGGGTATTCAAAATATTGACCTTGATATAATAGATTATTTTCACTTATATCTTCTAATTTTTGCGATAATGTAGAATTTTTATTAAATGATACATCGGTATTGAAACTATAATATATACCGTTTACTGTAAAATATGAGTATCTTTTTATTGTATAGAGATTTGGTAATATATTTTCATTTGCAGTAGCTTCAAAACTTAATAATGATGTTTGAAATCCAGTAGGTTTGTAATCAATAAGCTTTACAATCCTATTCATATTTTCATATAAAGTAGCTTCACTAAACAAAGATTCAGAAGAAGTATTGTTGAGATAAAACAACAATGTATGGTAAGAGTAAGCGATAATATCTATGATTGAAGAAATGTTGCTACCTTCAAATATTTGATCAGTAAATACCCCACCATCATTTAGCCTTTGTTTTATTAACTGTTTTAAAGTTAAAGCATCAAAAGTTGCATAACTATCTCTATTAAGACTAAAATCCGTATTATCTGCCATTAAAATTATTTAATTACGAAGTTGTAAAACCTGATTTGTTTAACGCTCCCTTTATTGAGAAAGATTGATTATTAAATCTAGGTATTGTATATTCAAAATTTATTATATATTCTTGCTGTTGTTCATCAGCTATAACTTCTAGATTTATAACTCTTATTCTAGGTTCAAATTTATTAACATTTACAAGCATATTTTCACCTATAACTTGAGCTCTTGGTTCACTTACCGGTAAAAATAATAAATCACCAAAATTTATACCAAAAGTCGGATTTAATATTTTTTCTCCAGGTGAAGTTGTAATAATGCTTATAAAGGAATTTAAAATAGCATCTAAATTATCAGAAGATTGTATATCTTTGATTTGACCTTTCTTTTCCAGTTCATCATTAAATGTTTTGCCTATTTGTAAATCAAGTTTTAAATCAGAGTACACTCTTACATCTTGCCTTTGCTGTGGAGTTTTAAGTATATCTAAATTTATTACCGCCATTAATAATATTTAATAGAGGTTTGAACGATTAAATATAAATAATAATATGGCAAGAAAGTTTTTAAAATTAATCGAAAATACAATTGAAAGATATTCTAACGGCGGGTTTCTTACTGGTGACTTAGTTAAATTGAAAAGTAACTACAAAAGTTTAGACGAATATAAAGGTCTAAATGATGAAATAAGAGATTATATCGACAGTTATTTCGATTCAGATAAAAATTATTACATTGTTAATATAAAAACTGCTACAGGTACCCCAGGACCTGGTAATAATGATAATAGAGGTGATGCTTTTGTTGCTGAAATTGCTAAAGAAATGGGCAATGGTAGATACGATAATCAAGGTAAAGTAACATTAAGCACTAATCTTTTAGATAGAATTGATAATGGCGTTAACAGACACCCGGTACCAGATTCAGACAAATATGATAATAAAGTCCAAATTGATCCTAGAGAAGTTGATGAAGAAGATGAAATAGCGATTACAAGAATGACTCAACAAGGAGATACTTTAAAAAGAACAAATGATAAATTAGCTTCTCAAAATACTAAAATACCATCAGCACCTGCTACACCGTCTCCTGCAGTTAATAGAGAAAGCTATACATCAAAATATATACCTTTAAACGGTTAAATTTTTTCGAGATTAACCCAGCAAGCGAAAGCATTAATTTCTTTGTCTAATACAAATACGTCTTTATACATGTGATCACTTATAGTCACAATATATTGACGTTTTTTATTGTCATCTAACTCACAAGCATATACATAGTTTAAGTATTGCTTCATTAAGTTATGATAATCACCTTGAAATTCACTTTCATTTTCAATTAGATATTTTCTAAGTTTTAAAGTATCTTTACCTTGTATTAGTTTATGTATAGTATTAACAATACCGTTATTATCAATGTCTTGATCAACATTAAATACATTACCGATAGAAGATTGTTGAACACTATTTAAAACTTTTCTAATATCCGGGTAATTGCGTTTAATAACATTAACAAGATTAGCTTTCTGGTTAGTATCAACTTTAATACCTTCTTGTTTAATAATATCAACAATCCGTTTAACTACATCATCAAAAGGAGGGTTCAGATCAAAAAATTGAGTTCTACTTTGAATAGCAGGTATAATTTTATGCTTATAATTAGCAGTTAAAATAAACCGAGTTTGACTAGAATATTCTTCCATTGTATTACGTAATGCTCTTTGACCATCAATGGTAATACCATCAGCCTCGTCTAATATTACTACCTTATGTTTTCCATCGAGAGACTTAGTCTGACTAAAGCCTACTACCTTAGATCGAATAGTATCAATACCATTTTCATCAGAAGCATTAATATACAAATATTGACATTCTAAAACATCATTTACTAGTATTCTAGCTAATGTAGTTTTACCTAAACCAGGAGTCCCTACAAATAAAAGATTAGGTATTTCATCAGTAATAGATTCAAAATATTTTCTATTACTATCAGATAATACCATATCTGATAATTTAGCAGGTCTATATTTTTCTACTAAAAGATTATTAAACATTATTTCTTTTTACGTTTAGTAGGCTTAGTTACTGTCACTGTAACAGTTTTTCTAATTTTAGCGTTACCTACCTTTTTTTCCGTTATTCTTTGACTTGTTCTTTTCATTACTAATTTTATTACTGTTCCAATTTATATCGTCATAATTATCTTTATAAAGCTTATCATTATAACCTTTTTTTGGTATCATTCCTTTACCCATAACTTTCGAGCTTTTTTCTAATTATATCTTTTGCTTTTTCCTTTGCTACATTTCGAGCAACAAAAGAATCGATGGATTTTGGTTCTGATGATTTATGTCTTTGATATGCCCATGCAGTTTCGCTGATTAGCATTTCTAAAACTACGTCTACTTTATGTTCAATCTCTTCCATATTATTTTCCGGATGAACCAAACCCTGCATCACCTCGTTTAGCTTTTGTTGGTTTCTTAGCCCATTTGACTTCAGTGTCATAAATCTTTTCAATTTTAATTTGAGCTACTTTATCACCTTTTGCAAAATAATAATCTTCATGAGTAAAATTATACATTTTAACTGCACAATCACCTCTATAACCATTATCAATTTCACCTAAATGAGGTTGTAACCCAGCTTTAAACCCTAAACCAGATTTAGGTCTTAATACAAAACCAAAACCAGGAGTAATATCTGCAACTGATATACCTACAGGTACTACGCCACAACCTACACGAGTTTGACCAAACCATGACCAACTACCCTTAACAACTGTATCTTCTACAGCATACAAGTCGAAACAATTATCACCATCATGCGCTTTAGTAGGTAAAATTGCATCATCATGCGTTTTTATAAACTTTATACTAACTTTTTCACTCATATATCTATTATACTATCGTTCCTTACAGTTTTCAACTAAATAATTAAAATGAGTGATGATGTGGATAGTGTTGTAGATGATTTACTTTCGCAATTAAAAGGTGTAAGTAACGTAAAAAAATCATTAGAAAAAGATGAATTTAATTTAGATAAAGAAGATCTAGAAGAATTCTTACTGCAGTATTCTGGTAAATTAATCAAAGGAAGTGTTGAATATGTTGAAGATGTAAAACAATTTATTACATCTGCTCCAGACAGTAAGGATTTAGAAGCTTTAAGTAAACTAGTAAGTGCTTCTGCTCAAGCTATTGAAAGCTTAAATAAAATTTTAATATCTAACCAAAGTAATAAAACTAAACATCAACTTAAATTGATGGATATTGAAAGTAGAAAGCAATTAGAAGAACAAAAAAACGAACAGTTAGGACTTACTATTAATAGAGAAGAGTTACTGAAAAAACTTCTAGACGATGCTAAAATGATAGACGCAGAAGTTACTGACTAGATAAAGGTACGTTATCGATATAGGGATTACTTGTCAATTTATTTTTTAATAAATCAACTTGAGTCTCAATCCCTTCAATATCGTAATTGAAATCAAAACGACTTGCTAATGTATCATTATCTCTATTGTTAAGATTTTTTATAAAAAGTACATAATCGCCTAAACCTTTCAATAAACTACTTATATTTTGAGCTAAAGGTTCTTTATACTTGTAAAATCTTAAGTAGTATGAATAATCAGTAACAAGATTAAATCCTCCAGATCCTTTTGCTGCTTCTGCTGAAGTGTAATCAGTAATTCCTTTTAAGTTATTTTTTAATATAGAATCATTTAATTTACTAAATTTTTTCTGCATTAATTTTTTATCATCTGTAACTTTATTGTAAATTGTACTGTTTAAATTATTAGGTACAGGGTTTAAATTTTTATCATAAAAATAATCAAAATAAGGAGCAATGCTATTATCAACTATAGAATTAGAATCAGTTAATATGCCAATATCATCTGAATAATTTCTAAAATATATATTTTCCGAACCTATATAAGTAGATAGAGCTACTCTAATATTTTTAAAAAGACTATTGTATTTTTCAATATAGTAGTTTTTGAAAATATCATCAAATTGTTCCCCATCTATTAAAAAATTTTCATCATTTAATCTTTTAAAAAGTATAAAGGTATCTTCTAATGTATTACCTGAACTTTTAGCTTTTTCGAAATTAATATTATAATTTAGTTGTGAAACTACATCTGATAAAACTTCTAATAGATTAGAACTTTTTTCATAAAAATCTGATGATTGAAATACAATTGTATCAGTATAATCAGGTAAACTGGTAATATTAAATCCACTCATAATAAGTTTTCCTTAAATTTAGGGTTATCAAAAATATAAGTTTTAACTGCTAATATCTTATTAAAATATTGCGTATCATCAACAAAAATATGATCAACGTTTAATATAAAATATATACCTAAGAATTTTTTATCAAATAAATTTTCAGGGTATTCTCCTTCTCTATCTAAACTTATAAATCTTCCTGATTTTCTAAATAATTGACCCTTTAGTTGAATTTCAACCCCTAAATTAGTAACTAAAGAAGATTTTAAAAGTTTATTAATACTTTCACTCTTTCTTAAATTAGTATTATCACCATATAAAGAATATTCGTTATCAAAACCTAAATTTAAACTCTTCGTTTGATTTAATACTAGGTTAGGATATGGGTTACCATTTTTACCTTTCATAGATGAAACGTAATTATTATTAAATGTATCTCTAGCATTTACTATATCACTGCTATCTTTATCTACGTTAAAAATTTTATCACCGTAATTATAAGAATTTAATACTTTAGTTACTATTTTATCGCTATTGATTAAAGAGTCTGTATTAAAAAAATTTATATCTTGCACATCACTATTTTGTCCAAACGAAGCTATTGTATTGGGAATTTTTTTATCATTTTGTATTAAAGAACCACCGTCACTAGAACCTGTAATGATTATTTTTTCTAAGTTATATTTTCCAGCGGTATTATTACTTTTATTATAAGCTTTATTAAATTTTTCACTTACACCTTCAAGAGAAAATTTATTAGTAAAATTATCTTTTTTCAGAATACTAAAGTCATTATTAGTTTTATCACTAACATGTTTACTATACAAATACATCAAATCATCATAAGCACTGTTATCGGCTGGTGAAGTATAAAATATTTTCGATAACCCAGTTTCAAAATCTGGAGTTTCTTCTCCTTCTATATCAACTATTTGGTTTAAAGTTTTAGCTAATAATGTATCTTTTAAAAGATTTTTAATACAAGTACCGGTTTCTACTTCTCTATCTTTATTAGAAAGCATTGTATTGGGTATACCGCTTAAAGATGTTGCTAAATTGCCAGTGGAGAAAAATGATTTTCTTTCCCTCATTAATTTCTCATCAAAATCTAATAACTCATAAGTTTTTATTTTTTCACCATTAATATTTTTTTCATCTTCACCTATACAAACAAAAAGGTTTCTGTAACCAAAAATTTTATTATAATCTTCATCTTGAACACCGAAAGATTGATTAGTTGTTTCAACCGGTAACATTTCAATAAAAACAAAATCTCTTCCGTCTCCTCTAAAATTGTATCCTTTTAATACATTAAGCTCAGGATTAAACTCAGTGTCTTCTTGATTAGTAGCTAGTCTTTGAAATGAATTATCGTTATCTTTAAAAGATATAGATGAATAATTAAAAGGTTTAAAAACATTATCAGTTATTTCTAAATTCTTTAAACTATTTTTAGATAAAGTAAATAAACTTCCATCAGGGTTTAAGAATAAAATTTTAATAATATACTTTTGATTATTAATAAAATATTCATTATCTTCAGAACTATTTCTAGTTAAGTTTACTAAATTTTGGTATATCATTGTAATTGATTCTTAATACTATCTAACACGTCTTTAATAAAATTAGTTTTTACATATCTTATTTTTTTACCTACCGGTAAACTCTTTACAGGGTTATCAATGTTATTTACAATTAAAATTAACCACCACAAGTAGGTAGTGCCATATATTTCATAACTTATAGTAGTTAAAGGAGTGTTTTTATTTAGAACTAAAAAATCAAAAAAGTTATTACTTAGATCATCAGGTAATTTTATCTTTTTTAAAATATTATAAAAAAAGAAATTCTTTTCACCAGTTTCATAAACTTTAAAAATATTTTCATATCTATAAAGTTCTAACTCTGGTAATTCATCTATATTATTCTGAAATTTTCCATCCATTTTTTATTAAAATTTTCCAAAAGGTTTACGTGATTTTCTATTAAATTTACTCTTTGAAGTATTACCTGTTATTTCTCCACCTAATCTAGCACCTGCATTAGATACTTGATCTTTAATAGCATCAGCATCTGGATTACTAATTGCTTTAGTACCAGCTGTAACAACTCCTCTATCTATACTTTCATACATGAAATTTCTCGTTTCTTCATTAAGACCTTCTATAGTTAAATTAAGTTGATAAGCATCAGGGATGGCAGTGTTTATTGTTCTAGTTTGTATGCCAATATCGCTTCCTGATGAATTAAATTTAGTTACTGGTATGTTTATATCCATTGTTCTTCTATTACCTAAAAATTCAATAGACATACTTCTTATAAATGAATAAGGCATATATGCTACGCCTTCAATAAATGATTCATAAATTACAGGTACATCAACTAAATTTTTAGTAATTCTTCCTGGTCTATTTTGATATATCAGTCCAAATATTAATTGCCAATTTTTAATTATATCATCATATTCACCGGTATTAAGTAAAGGTATTGAAACGTTTATAGTTCTACCTCTTTGACCCATTGAGAATTGTTGAGCTTCTTCAATATAAACACCTGGTTGTAAAACTAATGCTACACCTGCTACTTCTTGAGCTAATCCTCTAACAGCTCCTAAAACAGATTGAGCAATATTTTGTTGATCAGTACCCATTGTTATATTAGATTCTCTATAACTACTATCAAGATAAGGAAATACATATTCAAAACCTGTTCTTTCAGTTGCATATAGATAATTATAAGGTTTTAAAACGTTGCTTTGAAATGTGTCTTGGTTAAAAACTTCATCTAAAGAATTTTTAATTGAAGTTAAAGTCTCACTATTTTCTATAACTTCATTAACACTATCAGTAGCACTACTTTTTAAGTTCTCTAATGCATTTTGTACTTGCGCTTCTTCATTACCTGCTAATAGATCTATTGTTGAAGCTCCTTGAACACCAACTGTATTAGCTAAATCAGCATTTGCTAAAAGAGAATAAGCTAAATTACTAACAGTACTATTTTTAGTAATTCTTTTTTCAATCATTCTTAACAAAGGTACATCTCTTCTAGAACTTTTAGGACTTTTAGTCCAATTGAAATCACTATTTACATCAATAGGATCAGAAGGTCCTTTTAAATCTTTATACACTCTATTGCTAAGAAAACTTATATTACTACCAACATTAGTGCCTGATCTAACTAAGATTGGGAGTTTTGCTTGTGCATCAAATTTTAATGTCCAAAGATTTGCCATTAATAATATTTAATTAAGCGTATGATTCTCTGAATCTTTTAATTGAAGAACCGTTATTGGATAAATTAGTTATATTACTATTATTGTTTATAACATTACCTCCTTGATTCAATTTTTCTAACATTTGAGTTAGTAAAGCATTATTTTTCTTCATTTCGTTTACTTGATCTTCACCTACTTTTAAATTCACTTTACTTATTTCTACAAAAGTTTCTTCTTTCAATGAAGGTATAATTTGCTTCTCATTTATGTCTTCTTTAACTACTGAAACCTTTTCATTATCTATATTATAGGTGTTAGTATTATTATTAGGTGAAGGCGTTTCAGTGAATTCACTTATCTCGCTACCAGGTATATCAACAACTTCACCTAAATTAACTCCTAAAAGTTTAGCAGCTCTATTTCTAACTGATATACCTAAAATCTTTTCAGGTAAAATATTTAAAACTTTAAGTAATATTTTATCTTTTATACCTTTAAAAAAACTATAAAAATTTGATATTTTATCCTTAGTTTCATCTTTATCAATTTTTGTAAATAAAAAATTGCTTATACCTTCCATAAAAGGAATAGCAAAAGCCATCTTTTTAAATCCAGATTTAAAATCACCTTTAATAACTTGACCTACTCCTCCGTAAAATTCCATTAAGTTTTTTATAGGGAAATTATTCATGATTTTTTCTTGTATACTTCTGAAAAAGTTTCCTATATCAATCTTTTCTCCTTTAGGTTTTAATTGATTTTCTCTAGACCCTTTAACGTCTAGAAAAGCATTTAATACATCTAAACCTATACCTATACCAGTACCTATACCTGGAACTAAAGTAGCAATTCCTGATGCTAAATCTATTAAACCTCTAACCGGTTGACCGTCTTTGAATCTTTTGTATGCAAATCCCCATGATATAAGAGAACCAATACCTGGTATACGTTTTACAAGAGGTTTTAACGTTTTAGTAAATAGTTGACCCATTACTTTAAATATACCTTTTGCACCTCCTTTACCAGCTATATTTTTAAATGGTGTTAATAAAAATTCCCCTACATTACCTAAAAAACCTTTAGCAGATTTAACTAAACTGTCAAAGGTCTTAGAAAATGCTTTAACACCAAACTCTATACCAGCTTTAGAAATTATTTTTAAAAGACCTCTTAATTTACCATCATCTAATATACCACCTACTAAGGCTGATAAACCTCCTAGAATAAGCAAACCAGGTCCTAATAATTTTTTAAGAAAGTTTGGCGTTTTATCAGGCGTATCTCCTTTAACTTGAGTTTGAACACTTAATGATTCTTTTAAATCTTTCTCAGCTTTTCTACCAAAATCAGTAACTATTACAGGCTCAGCTTTTTTGACTATTTGCCTATTTTTAGTCATACCTACTGTCTTAGAAACAGATGACTCTATTTTATCTAATCTTTTATCTAAATTAGATGAAACTTTAGAAAGTAATAATAATGCTTCTCCAAGAGTGTCTGTTGCCATCAATAATATTTAGTGCAGTTATTGCACTATAAAGAAATCAGGCGTAATAGAAATATTTTCTTCAGTTTCAGGTATTTTTGTTAAACTTAATTCGATGTCTCTAAGTTTGTTAATATATCTTAAAATTTGTTTAAAATTAACACTATCGATTTCATTAAAAAGTTTGATAGAATTATTAAAGTTATCTTCAACATTAAATGTAACTTCACTCATACCTATCTCTACACTTTTAACAAATTTAATAATTTCATAAACATATAAATCACTAATTACACTTTTTAAATTATTATCATCAATTTGTTTATTTTTATATTTGTTTAAAATTAATTCATTTACTTTATTATCAATAACTAAATTTGGAGGCCTTACTGTAAATTTATAATCGTCAGTTTCAATGACTTCTTCACCGAAATCAATTTTTTCTTTATTATTCTCTAAAATCTTTTTTATACTAATTTTCTTATCATCAATTTCATACTCATCTTGTATTGCTGATCTCAATGATAGTGAAATGTTTACCCTATCTATAGTATCTAAATTATCAATACCATCTAAAAAGTTTTCTTTAATAATATTAAAAAAAGTAATATTAAAAAATATTAAATTTAAAGAAGATGAAATAGTATTTTCTATAATCAATTTTTGTTGCTTTAAATTTAAAGCACTGATAGAATAGTTTTTATCTTTAGTGGGAGAGTAAAATAAAATATTTTGTCTAAGACCTTTTACTTCTTCTAATAAATTATTAAATTCTTCGCTCATATGTTTATTTAGACTGGGTTAATTGTTTTTCCAGTATCATTGTTATTGCTTTCTTTCTCTTTAGCATCGTCAACTAACTTATTATGATAAATCTTCAATTCAGTAAAAGAAACGTTCTTAAAATCATTTGTATTTAAATTTAAATGCTTTAACAGATCGTATTCAAAATCATATAAACTTTGCAAATCAATATAAAATATATTTTTTAACAAATATAAAATATCACCGGAGAATAGATTAAATTTTAAATCTACGAAATTTATATAATATTCATCTAACTTTTCATTAAACTTATCTAAAACATTGAAAAGATTAATTGTATCTATTTGTTCAAGAATTAATTTCTTTTCTTCAAATTTTAAATTTGAAAAATCTAAAACTTTATCTTTTATAGTTACTTTTTTAATATTTTTTACAAATTCATCTAATTTATTCTTAACATAAAAATTACCATTTAATAAAATTTCTATACCATCTATTTCAATAACATCTCCTGGATAGTTCAAACTTTGTATAAATTTATTAACGTCAGTCTTATAATTTTTTTCTTTGTATAATAATTCTATATCTTCACCCAAAATTATAGATCTTATAAAAAATAAAAGTTCTATTTTTTCATAAAGAGTAAATTTTTTATTTTGTTCTACATTCTTTTCTAATAAGTCATTAAAAATATTATTTAAAATATCTATATCAGTAGTAAGCAGATTTTTAACTAAATTTTTGTATTCTGCGTATGATAATTCTTTTACTTTATAATCTTTATAAAAAATTGTATTCATTAGAATTTAAATGGGTTTAATGTTTTCAGAATCTCTGAAATACTTAGGTTTAGATTACTACTTACTTCGTATTTATCATAAACCCACCCAGTATTAAATTTTTTACCTTCTTCACCACCATCATATGTGTAGTTTCTTGTATCTACTCTAACCGGTGCACAATTATAAAATCTCCATGTTTTTCTAGGTATCTGAGATAACCCTGATGAACTTCTAGTGTATTGTACAATAGTTATATTACATTTAGGATCTTTCAATAATTCACTTATATCGAATCTATTTCTAGCTACGTAACCATAATGTGCTGACATTATTAACCAAGGTCTTATTACAAAATCTACAAACGATGTATTAGTTTCTCTAAATTCTAAGTTCAATTCATTATTAGCGAAAGGTGATCTATCTTTTAAAATAGTACCTTCAATGAACCCTCTATTGTTAGGAATATTAGCCCCTTCATATGAAAGTTCTTCACTGCCAAAATTAAAACCTGTTGAGAATATACAACCTACCATTGCTTGATTCTTTAAATTAGTTGTAACGGCTTTAGGAAGAGCAATATCGAAACCTGTATATTGAGATATAGGTTCTAAATTTTGTATTACATTATTAGTCAAACCTAAAGGGAACCTGTCAAATAGTACAATAAATTGGGTATTTAAAGGTATTGAACTTGACCATTGTCCTAAACTATCTAAAAAATGATCTCTAAAACTTACTAAAGGTACTCCAGGTAAATTTGTACCTAAAAGAGATAACCCAGGTTGAGCAGCTGTACCACCTATATTTCGGTTAGTAATATTAGCTATACCCTGTAAAGCGTTGTTAATTGAATTTAATATACCTGGCATTAATAATATTTATTACCAGAACTTAACAACAATATTATGCAGTCTGTCTAAAGTAGTGATATGATATAGTAGCATCAAATTCTACAATACTACCTGTACTTGTTGCATCGTACGACGGAGCACTTACATTTTTAATAGCTACACCAACTAATTGATATTGAGCAACTCTATTAAGCTCTTTATCTAATAAAACAATATCTATAACTGCGTCAGATGTAGGCATGAAGTAATTACCTGTACTATCGGTATCACTAAATGTATCTTCAACAACTTGTAAAAACTTATTTCTTAAATCATACGATTCATCACTTCTAAAAGTAATTGTATAAGCTTCGCTGTTATCATATTGAACTACTCCAGGAACATTAAAATTAAGTCCCATATAAGCAGTAGGTATATTAGTAATTGATTTTCCAGGTAAAGCTGCTGTTGTTGCATATACTAAATCTGTTTCATCAAATGTTACTTCAGTACCTGTACCGAAATTAATATTAAGAACTCTAAACAGATTATTTCTTGCAAAGTCTTTAGCTTGTGCTTGTGTGTAAAATCCTTGAATAGTCTGTGAAGTATCTGCCATGTTATAATTATTTAATCGCTATGTTATATCATTATAAAATACTTTTACAAAAATCTTGAATCCGTCTAAAGCATCATCATAAACTGCTGATGAAGGTATTGTTAAAGAACCTCCTGTTGTATTAATAATATCAAGTCTTATTTCATTAGCTGAAACTGGTTCCATCTGAACCTGTAACCCACTCAACCCACCATTCGGTAAATTAACAGCTGGTATTATCACATCACCAGGAGTTATATTATAATTTTCTAAGCCAGGTTGCGTATTACCTAAATTAAATGCTGAAATAAATCTTGAATTATTTGCTACTGTAACTTCGTCAAACGATAGTGAGAATGATGTTGTATTATTAAACAATGTATCTGTTCTAGATTGAGTAATTGCAAAACTAGTTTCAAGAGTATCTAAATCACCTGAAATAGTATCTACACGTGTTGATAATGAATTAAATCTTGTATTAATTAAATTAGCATATGTAATTTTATTAGATGTATTATTAATAGTATCAACTATATATAAAACATCGTCATTATCTAATGTCGTAATTGTAGGTAAATCTGTAAGTTTGCTATCAGCCATAAAATTATTTAGTAATTGTATTTAATTAACCAACCAATTCATTGAAATCGGTACCAGTCTTAGTTGCGTAGAAGTTAACTAATATAAATTCTGCAGCTCTTACCGGTTTCAAGTATATATCTACAATTAATTCATTTTGATCAATAACTGATGGTGTATTGTTTCTTTCATCACAAACTAACAAGTAATCATATACCCCTTCTGTATTCTTAGCATTTTCAAAGATTGGGTTAAGTGTATTTAAAACTCTTGTTCTAGTTAAAAGTGTATTAGGTTCAAATATAAAGAACTTAACTGTTTGTCTGGTAGCTTTTTCAAGATTTAAGAATAATCTTCTTACATTAATTCTATCGAAAGCACTTGGCTTTTTAAGTAAAGTCTTTTGACCGAATATTACAAAACCTTCACCTGGGAAGAATGCAACTGGATTTACAGATATCTTATAAAGTTGATCTCTTTGTTTTTGTTTCGGATATAATGCTAAATCATTAACACCTGTAACAACTCCTCTTGTGAATCCTGCTGGTGCAAACCAAGGTTGAAAATTACTATCTGTATTTGCCATTGCAGCTGCAGCAAAACCTGAGAATGGTGCATAAAACTGATCATCTAAATATGAATCATATACTCTTGCCCATTGCGAATATGTCGTTGCATAACTTGTATTGACTACACTTGTAAATGCTTGAATAGGCTTAAGAACATTTAATGAGAAATTCTTATTAGGGTCATCTAATGTTAAGAAATTAGTACCTTGAACGAAAATAGGTCTTGGTAAATCTGCAACAAACATATGATCTTTTCTACGCTTTTCAGCAAATTCTGAGAATCTTTGGAATACAGCATTCCAATCAGCTCTAAAGTCTTTAGCATCATTTGTTAGATTATTAATAATATCTGATGTATAGAAACCTTCAATAGCTGAAACTGAAACTGTATCGTCAAAGTAATTACCTTGATTAGTTCTTTCTAAGAATTGAGCTACTGAATTAATTGTTGTTAACCCTCCATCAACTGTCAAATCAATATCAAATAAGTCAACATTTTCTACTGTATCAAACAATCTATCTAACTTTTGAGGTATTGAACCTAAGTCTTTAGATTTTGGATTACTTGTACCATATGCTCCTAATGGGAATAAACTATCTGATGCTCCAATTGTATTAAATGCATCTTGCATTGTTGCTGAAAGAACATTTGCATCTTGATTAGTTGTTGCTCCATAAAGTGATGATAATATAGTTGTATTAGTTGTCGCTAATGCATCTGTACTAAACTTAGTAGATGTAAATCTAACTTTATTAGTCGGTTTACCGTTAATATCTAAATATGTATCACCATTTTCGTGAGAAATAAATTCATTTGTTAAAACTGTAATATTCGGTGATTGATCTTCTCTTGTATCAATATAAAAACTATTTGGTATACCACCATCTTGTGATTGAATTTGTCTATGGTAGTCGAATGAACCTACGTAACTTTCACTTAATACAAAATCTAATTTAATAGTATCAGGTGAGAAAGGTGATTGTCTTAATCTGAATACACCTAATGAAACTGTATCGTCAAATTCATCATTTGAAATATCAAACTTACTTAAATTTTCCATTACTTCAGAAACACTATCATCATCTTGGCCGAACGTAATTGTGCTATTATCTGTTACTGATGATAATGAGAAGTCTAATCTAGCTCCAGGAATTGTAGTATAATTTGTTGTTCTTTCTGCTGAAGCAGCTATTGTTTCAACTGTCAATACACCGTCAAAATCTGTTGCTGGGTTGAGATTGGTATTATCTAAAGTGCTAATATAAAATCCTTGGAATTTATTATCAATTGTTGTCTGTGCTTTATTTAAAACTAATAAACCTGCATTAGCTAATTGTGAACTATTTGCAATTGTTGATGTAGATGTATCAGAAAAACTAAAATCTTTTTTCTGTAAAATATCAAAATATTGTTCCTGGGTAAGCTCAAAATGAGTTGGTTTACCAAGTAGGTACATAACACCAGAAACTTCTTGGCTAAATGTTGATAAAACTCTTCCGTAAGTTCTTTCAGATGAAATATCTACAGCACTTGTTGGGTATGCTAAAACACCATATTTATTACCAAACCCTGTACCTTTATTACCACCATATGGTAATCTATATGTTTGAATGTTAGCAGGAGATTGAAATAAAGGTCTTACCGTATGATAAAAATATCTTTCTGCAGGAGTAGTAGGGGTACCGTAAATTTGTTCAAATTCACTTTGACTTGTTACTTGAATAACTTCATCAGTAGGTCCTCTATCAGCAAAACCAGTAACTAAAACGTTAGTTCCAACTGGCAATACTGGTCTTAAACTCTGATCTATTTCTTTGATTTCGACACCGGGAGATTGTATTGTTCTAGCCATATATTATTATTTATAGCTCTCCGGAGAAAAATTATACCAATTCTACTAGTAATTGTGAAAAAGCAAACTCAAAAGTAGATTCTATTTCCCCTGGATTACGATAGTTGAAATCAATACCACCTAAAGATACGGGGAATGCTTTTGTATAAGTAAATTTAACTTTATTTTTATCAAATTCATCTTTAGCATATAACGTTATATCAGTCTGATATAAAGTAGGTGGATTTAAAGAGTTTGCGTTATTTCTTAATTTAGGATCAACTTTAATTGAATCTGTTATATCTTTACCATCGAACTGTGATAATTTTTCATCATTTAATATGTCTAACCATTTATATAATACCCAGTAATTATTAAATTCGTTATCAATAGTAAAATTAACAGTTACATTTTCATAAGAAGGTCTATTATGAGTTGATAGTTTAAAAAATTGTCCTGCGTAACCCTCTTCTAATGCTGGCACTGTAACCGAAGGTACAATTGAACCGTAAACAGAAAATTGTAAACTATCCTCTATGATTGCAGAATTATCTCTAGAATCTAAATTTTTAACAGCAATATCTTGTAAAACTTTAGGTAAAGTAATAACTAGTAGAAATTTATCTAATCTACTTTTATTAAACTGTGATTGATTTATTGAGGTTGCCATGGCTTAAATCCTTGTTGCATTAATTGTGACATTTCACTTTCTGTTTGAGTAGCATTGCCTATTATAATAGGCATTACTGATGAAGACTTTTCTTTTTCATTGGTATATAAAGAAGTAGGGTCCATAAAATATTTAATACCGTAATCAAATTGTGAAAGCTCTAAAGGCCTATTATTTGTGTCTCTTTTTACCACATCAAAATACTTCTCTACTATCTCATCAATAAGAATTATCAGGTTCCACATGAGTGAGGTTACCAAATCATCATGATATCCCTTCTTTGCGTTCCATGTACCGTTCGGTGCTTTTACATAGTTTTTTAACTCTTTTACAAGTCTTCTATCATTTATTTTAACTGCTTCTAACTCATTTACCCAATATCTCATATTCATTACACCTTTATATTTGGTATTAGTATGAGAAACAATACCTAGCTGAGACTTATTTCTACCTGCTACTGATGACCCCCAAGAAACAATATTTTCATAATCATACACATTCTTTAATGTATCTACAACTTGACCACCGCTATTATTTCTCTCAACACAAACTAAAGGGTTACCCCAGTGTTGTAAAACTTCATAAACCTTTTCAGCAAAGTTATAAGGAGATATTTCATTATTATGATACACTGCAACTTGATTAATATTAGTAAGATCAGTGTAATCTAATATTTGTATAACACTAGCATCTTTACCTAAACCTTCAGATGTATCTACACTTGCTATATATATACGATCATCTCTAGGCTCTTCCCATAAATGATATTTACCATCATCAAATATATACTTAGGATCGCATACTAAATCATTAAGCTTATCAAATAATTCATCATTAACTGAACTCTCTCCTGAAGATATAAATTGACAATTAAATTCTTGCTCAAATGCTTCTGTACTTCCTATACTTTTAATAGTATCTTCTTTCCATTTATCATTTCTACCTGGAATTTCATTCCATAAAATTTTATCATAAGCCCATCCATTTTCTTCATTTTCTGCTCCTGAATAAAGATTATAGAATAAATTATCAGTACCGTTAGCTGTTGAAGCAATAAAGATCTTAGATTTTTTAGAAGATGAAATAATAGGATAAACTGATTTCCAGAAATCTTCAACTAAATGCGGTTCAATAAAAGCAAGCTCATCTAATATTAAGCAGTTAACAGATTGACCACGAGCTGCGGTACCTGTAGTGGTTGATATACCTATTTTGGTTCCATTTGCTAAAACTATAGATGTTTTACCATATTCTTTAACCCCTGGCTTTAACCAATTAGGAAGTTCTTCATATGCTAATCTTATTCTACTCATTATTTCAATAGCAGTTCCTTCTTTATTTGCTACTATTAATATCCTTTGATCAGGATTAAAACAAGCAACCCATAAAGCATATATTGTCATCATAGTAGTTTTACCTATTTGTCTACTTGCTAGTAATATAAAGAAACGATTATCACGCATTTTACGTAAAGCTCTTTTCTGGCAGTAATGAAGATTAATTCTTTGTTTACCTTCATCTAATGAAACTATATAGAAAAACTGTTCTGCAAAATATAAAATGTTTTTTTGACATTTTTCCAAATCTTTTACCATCTTTGGAGTATATTCAAAAGTAGCATCTACAGTAGGTAGATTTGGGTTATTCATATAGTTCTGTTTATCTTTTATCATCTCGCTATAAATATTTACATGACTCGAGTAAATACTCTAACAGAAATATGGAAAACTTACAGTGATACTGTAGTAAATGAAAACGTACCTGGTTTAAGTACAGCTAAACAAGGATCTAAACCTGGTAAAAAACCGATACCTGCTGCAGAAATCAAAAAAGGTTTTAGAGATGAAAAATCTACAGGACCTGAAAATGCAGAAGGATTTAAAACAACAATTGATCCAAAACAAAGTAAAGTTAAAGATGAGCTTTATGATAGTGAAAATTATTCTTCTGAAAAATATAATAAAAAATTAAAGAAAAAGATGAAAGAGTCTATAAATAATTATATGAAATCAACTTTTGACAAACTTTTTGAAAATGTAATGTCCGACGAGGAACAAAAAGAGCTTGAAGCACTTGGTGTTGACGTCGACGACGATGGTGATATTGACGTAGAAGCAACCGATGAGGTTACAGTAACATTGGGAGCTGAGCACGTTAAAGCTTTAAAAGAAATCTTAGCCCAAATCGAGCCTGAAGAAACAGAAGCGGAAGATATGGAGCATGAAGATATGGAGCATGAAGATATGGAGCATGAAGATTATGAAGAAATGGAAGAGCACGAAGATGGTGAAGAAGAAGATGAAGAAGTTGCTCACGAAGCCGTTGATACAGAAGATGCAGGTCATTCTTTAGTAAATCAAAAAGAAGGTAATCCTACACCAGTAACATCTGGATCAAATGTAGTAAAAAGTACAGTATCATCAAAAGCTAAAAAAGGTAAAGGTGGTAAAAATTCAAAACCATCAATTACATCAGCAAGTACTTCAGATGAAGGACATGCTTTAGTTAATCAAAAGAAAGGTAATCCTGATAAGATCTCAGCTGGGTCAAATAAAGTTGGAAGCTTAACAGTCGGTGCTGATTTATTTGGTGACAATTAATCAAAAGTAAAGATTTAAATTAAAGCTGGTTTACGCCAGCTTTTTTTTTGCTTAAATATTTTCGTGGATACGTTTTCAAATTTTTTTACTAATCATAGGCATAGAAGAGGTTATACTGATCACGATAAGAACTATCGTAGAAAGCATCAAAACTTAGTCCCTGATTATATGAAATCTGATCCCACTAAAAACTCTAAAATAGAAATGCTTCGTGGTGCCAATGGTAAAAAAATATGTGATAGTAGAGATTTAGAGTATATAAGAAAAGAATATAATGTTATACCATTTAAAGGTAAAACTAAAAGATTAGGTAGTACGGGTATAAAATTATATTATGATAACAATCTTAACAAATTTGTATTAGAAAAATGAGTATTGATTACAATTGTGAATTCCCAGGTTTGCCTCAAAATGATGAAACTTGTTTCAGGTTTTCAGATAAATCTATACAAGAGAATGAAAGAGTATTATTTTCTAATTACTGGAGAGAACAAATTAATCAATATGGTACTAGAGTAAGTTATTATGTTAATACATATGATGTTTTAAGTGGTGATAATTTTTACGGGGAAGAACCAACAAAAGTATTCGCTAATCCTAGAAATTTAATTTTAGCAGTAACATTAAATGAAAATGCTATAACTTTAACCAGGTTTGGTTTTGATAGTGAAGATGAAATAACTGCTTATATTCATATATCATCTTTTTACGATACATTCTATACTTTAAGTGCTTTATCAGCTAATCAATATAACGTTATTGAACCTAAAGCTGGAGATGTATTCCAATTAACTGAATATGGTAATGATAGACCTAACGAAAGACAGGGTAAGTATTTTGAAGTAACAGAAAAATTAGATCAAGATATTTCACAGATGAATCAATTAGCTGGTCATTATGTATTCTTATTAAAAGCTAAACGACTAGATTATAGCTTTGAACCTAATATTCCTTTCAATAATATTGATGCAACTACAAGAGCAGAAGGAGTATCAGGTAATGATCAAGTATTTGAAAGTGCATTTGCAGGTAGATTATCTGGCGGTGATAATACTCAATCACAGAATAAGAAAGATGGTTATGATGAATATGATATCAATAACATAAGTAAAGATGACGTATTCGACATGTCAAGAAATGATACTGATGTGTATGGTGATTATTATTAATAAATAATTAAATGCCTAATCCAGCAAGTTTAAGAGAATTACAAAGAATTAAGAGGTTGAAAAGTCTTACATATAAACAAAAAAGGTTTACCTTAAACCCTTCTACTGCAAAAGTTCCTGACGGTCCTTATTTGTATGTCAATCCAACCTTTAAATTAGAACTATAATATGTTAGACGATACTTTTCAAACTTACAACGGTGAACTTGATAATGAAAATGAAGTTTACGATTTTAAAGAAAAAGCTGAAATAATAATTTCAGACCCCTCTAAAAAACAGGAAATACATGATTGGCTTTGTACTGAAGGTTTAGGTTGCGGCTGTTTAACAAGAAGTGTAGAATGTAAAAATTTCCATAAAATGTTACCTAATATTTTAGAAATGGATTTAAAGGAAAATGAAATAGAATTATTTAACAATGAGTGGAGAGGTGTTGCTCATGCAACTTTTTCTAAAGTAGCACTATATACCGATTTTGAATTTCAAAAAGTAAATTTAACTAATAATAATAAGGGTACTGTTTTTGGACAAAATTTCCCTAAAAATACAAACAGTAATTATTTATCAGGAGATTTTATATCACATCCTTCTTTATTTACACAAGATCCTTTCGTACCACAAGATAATAGTTTTACTAATGATAAAAATATAAATTTATCTTCAATTGATTGTAGTAATGTAGATGTTATTGTATTAGATTCAGGTGTAAATAAAGAGCATCCAGATTTAAGTGCATCAGTTATAGATTTTGATTGGACGCAATTAAGAGACGGAGAAGATGGTATTACAGGAGATAGAATTTTTACCGAAACAAGTTTACCAAGTGATTATTATGATGATTCAAACGGTCATGGAACTGCATGTGCGTCTTTAATTGCAGGTAAAAGATGTGGAATGGCACAAGGTGCTAAAATTTATGCATTAGCAACTAAAGGTTTAGGAAATCAAGGATTTGAAGAAATAGCAGAATGTATGGCTGGGTGTGTAGCATTTTTAAAAGCTAAAAAAAATAATAATCTCGGATTAAATTCAGAAAGACCAACTATATTCAGTAATAGTTGGGGATATGTAGCAACTTTCGGTAGATTTTTTGATAACACTTTATTACCTTCATTATCTTATACACCTTATACTGGATTTTTATCAGCTTCTGACGGAATAGATTTACCAATTGGTTATTACAACAATGGAGTATTCTTCAGAAATACAAAAGTAGCATCTTTAAGTAATGTCAGTGATATAAGATTATTATCAGCGGGTTTAATAGAAAATGAAGTAGCTCATATTACCGATGAAAATTTTACTAATCCATGGGCGTTTAGAGCAAATTCAGGTGACTATAATCATGGTACTGATACTGTAAATTTAACTAGAGGCCCTTACCATGGTAGTACTGAAGGTATATATTTCTACGGTACTCAAGTAGCTTCAATAAATGCTTATGTTGATCAAATTTTAAAATTAGGTGGTCATTTTTTGGTAGCAGCAGGTAATTTCAATGAATATATAAATCATAATCATAGTTTAGAAATAAGAAGAAATGAAAATACTGGAGCAGGTGGTTCGCCGTATGCTCCTAGATTCACTAGTTTTGACTATGTAAATTATACAGCATGGAGAGAGGGCGTGGATGGTAATAATGAAGTTCTTTCCGGAAATCCAACATTTATAAATACATCATTATCAGCAAAACGATATAGTGGTTTAGGTATAGGAGCTAAAGGAATTGGATGCTTAGCTTTTACCCAAGGTATATCAGGTTTATTTAATTGCCAATCTAATGAAATATTAAATAGCTTTGTTAATAATTTTGGACATCAAGTTATATTCCGTAGTTTTGGTAGTATGTTTACTTTAAAAGAAGAATGCGGAGTTACTAGTCCTATATTAGATGTATCTAGAGCAAATAACACAAATCAGGCTTGGGTTTCAGGTTATATAAGTGCTAGGTGCGGTTATAATTCAGATATGGGATTTAATTTCCAGCAAATACCATTCAATGAAGTTTATATAGATAGCAACGAAGATAGTAAATCAAAATTAGGTTTATCTTTTTATAATCATTCATCACCTTTTAAAAGTTTTAATAAATGGTTTAGTTCAGATTGGAATGATTACCCAGCTATTTCAGTTGGGGATGTAACCCCCGTTGGTAATTATAATATAGTAAATAATTTTTTTCAATCTGATGCACAAAGTTTACTAACTTATGCAGCGTTATCTTCGATTACTAATGATGTTAGTAATGACCCTAGATTTGTAACTGGTAATGATAATAATACCAATTATAAAGAATTAAGTAATGTAAAATTTGTTAAAACCAGTTACAGTGCCTTTGGTGATGATATTGATGTTTACGCTCCAGGAAATGCCGCATGGGCTGCTCATTCAGCAAATTCATCTACATCTGCACCGATATTTAGAGCAAGTAATAATGAAGAATTTAGATTTTTTAACGGAACATCTTCAGCTTGTCCTATTGCAGCTGGTTGCTTAGCAACGTTTTTAGCTGTACATCCAAAAACTACTAACGTTGCTGCAAAAAAATGGTTAATTGATAATAGTTTACAAGGTTTTATTTTAGAAACTAAAAAATATTCGCATGTACAAGAGAATGTAGCTCAATTAAAAACTTCTTTATCTTCATTTACTGAATTAGCTTATGATTTAGGAGCATTAAGTGCAAATGGTAACGGTGAATATCCTTACGCGGGTTTATATTTTGCTGCGCCTCCTCTTTCTGCTACTTTAGATTTTACAGGTACATTATCCACTTTTAACTCATTTAGACCTGAAGATATGACTGGGTCTTATTCACAAAGAGTTGCTTTATCATCTTGTTCATTTTTAACAAATATAAATATAAAAAATCCAGAAAATGAAGGTTTTACTATGAGTAATTTTTTATCTTCTAATTTAGGATATGGTTATGGTAATAATACAATATTTTTAAATGAACCTAACAAAGAAAGAATAAAACGGTCTATACTTTTAAACCATTCATTTTTCGGAAGTAATAATAGAGTGGTGCAAGCTTACCCTATACGAAAAGCAGTATTTGATAAATTAAGAACCAATAAAGTAATTTTTAATGGTTCATTGTTAAATTTTGAAAAACCTACAAGTGAAACACCTACTCATTTTGGTATTTAATAATATAGATAATTTAAATAACTATATATTGAAGCCATTCTTCAGCTTGTTCGATACTCTCAAAATTA
>CAACVD010000033.1_pt1 | contig 50833 bp, 82 predicted proteins | sample 2381771 | NCBI WGS metagenome assembly CAACVD01 (sample SAMEA5211965, study PRJEB30684) | marine metagenome | biome: Marine; feature: Epipelagic; material: Water | collected 2015-10-15 | depth 15 m
ATTATGAAATATTATGTGAGATAAGATGTGGGATAAGATGTGGGATAGGTATATTGAAAGTATGTATTTAGTTTTTAACATACTCCCTCCACACTATAAAAGGGGAAAGTATCATATTCTTTTTATAGAACTATGTTTTATTTATTGAATATATGTTATGTTCTATATATCGAACTATATTTATTATATTGTATATTCTATATACTGAACAATGTTTCATATATCATAATATATTATGGGTAATATTATATTACATATACCCCTAGCCATGCATGTGCCATCCCCCCCTACCATTCCTTATATATACGTGGCTAAGCTACAATATCAGGTACACATTGAAAGTACATCTGCCACATACTACCATACATTTTCCACATATAGTGGGGGAGTATGAAATAAAGATGTTAAAGGGGGGAGGCTACACTATATATATTACATGTTAAATAGCATTTTGTCAACATAATTCTTCATACACCTATAAAATAAATGTAAACATATGTAACAATCTGTGGTGTAAACATTAGAAAATACAGTAAAATCAATGAAAGTAGGGTTATAAACTGCAAAAATATAAAAAAAATAAAAAAAGTACTTGACAAATGAATATATAGCATTATATTTATATAATATAAGGCTCTAATAATCAAGAAGTCACACACATTATTGAGAAATACAGGGCAAGGGCGTTACGATGAAGAGCCTCAATACATAAAATACAATGAAATCAAAGTCAACAGTCAATAAAGCAGGTAATTATACGAAGCCTACCATGCGTAAGGCTATGTTTAATCGTATTAAAGCAGGTTCAAAGGGTGGAAAACCTGGGCAATGGTCTGCCAGAAAGGCCCAACTACTAGCTTCTTCCTATAAGAAGGCAGGTGGTGGCTATAAATAACCCTTTTATTTGCCAAAGAAACCCCTTTACAAAGTTTATAAAACAAATTATGAGACAGGAGAATTTTATATTGGGTTTACATCCAAATCTGGTGTACACTTTGATAATTATTTTGGCTCTAATACTACAGATTTAAAGATTATTGATAAAGATGTTTTATTTATTAGCCATAACAAGTCTGATGCTAAGTTTATGGAACTCCTGTATCAGTTACAAAACTTTTATAACAAGAAATGTTTAAACAAAATGTTGAACATTCGACTCAGAAGAGATTTTATTAAGAAGATTCCAAAATTTAAAGTAGGTATAGATGTCATTTCTCGTAGCTAATATCCCACCCGTCAAGGTCTGGGTAAAAAAACAATATTTGTATGATTTACAAAGAGGTCATGGAGAATATGTCCAAGGTATTTGGGCAACAGTAAAATCCATACAGGGAAGAGCATTATATTTTGAAACCTACATCCCTGAGTATGCCGCTTTGTATGACAAGTTACCGATTAGTGCATTTGTGAGTTCACCAAATGTCAAAGAAGATTTACCTTTAGAAGAATTAGAACTATGGGATGCCTTCAGTTATCATATCACGGTAATAGAGAAAACAACTGTACCACCGAGAGCCAAGTATTTATCTCCTACCAAACAATGGTACAAGGGAGAATACTTGTTTACGATTGATAGCTGTCATGCTGACCACAATTTACCGAATATTAATTATTCACAAGTACCAGAAGAACATAAATCATTTAATATTCTAGAATTAGAGAATGGACACTTTGCCGCTCAACCTAATAATAGAACATTGTTTTATGATAAATCTTTAACACCTGCTGAACCTAAGCAACCTGACTTCAAAGTATCTACGATTGAATACAATGTGGAGTCTGTAAGTAAATGGACTGCAGGAGATGATACCAATTACTTCTATAATTTTAAAGAACAGAAGTAATGGCTAAACGACCAACAGAGAGTACAGGAATAATTCATTTACCCAAAAGCACAAGCATAGGTAATGGTAAAATAAAAATGTCTTCAATGAATAAAAATAAAAAACGTAGTTATAAAAAATATCGTGGACAAGGAAAGTAAGAATGGCACTGGCAAAAAGTCAAAAAAGTCTGAAAGCATGGACAAAACAAAAATGGCGAACCAAGTCTGGGAAACCCTCTTCCAAGACAGGAGAAAGGTATCTACCCGAGAAGGCCATCAAGAGCCTGAGTCCACAGGAATATGCCGCAACGACCAGAGCAAAACGTGAAGGTACGGCCAAAGGAAAACAGTTTGTTAAACAACCAAAAAATATCGCTAAGAAAACAAAATCATATAGGAGGGTATCATAGTGAATATAAATAAACAAAAAGCCGATTTAAATAAGGATGGTAAACTCTCAGGTTATGAGAAGAAGAGAGGTACGGCTATTCAAACAGCAATGAAGAAAGAGGGAAGTAAACCTAAACCCCAAAGACCTGATTCTTTAAGAAAGCCGACAGATAAAAAATTTATGGGAATGACATCTTATAGGGAGAACATGTAATGTATGGAATGAAATCAAAAAAAGGAACAAAGAAAAATAAAGACAAAACTGTTGTGATGGTGGCTGTGGGTAAGATGAAACCAAAGAAACCATTAAAGAAAAAGAAGTAATGTTATCGGATGCAGAAAAGAAAAAAAGATTTTTACAAAGAAATAATCTCAAAGGTTTCAACAAGCCTGTCCGAACTACAGAAGGTGGTAAAAAAGGTAAAGTCGGTATACTCGAGAACGGGAAGCCCCGACTTATTCGCTTCGGTGACGCTTCTATGGGTCACAACTATTCCCCAGAAGCTAGGAAATCTTTTAAAGCAAGGCATGGAAAAAATATCGCAAAAGGTAAAACAAGTGCTGCTTACTGGGCGAACAAAGTTTTATGGTCTGGTCCAGGGGGTAGTAAAAAATCTCCACCAAAAAGTCAAAAAATTAAAAAGGGGATGGCCTAGTAAGTATTTATAATGAGCAGTAAAAAATATAACAATGCAGTCAGAACTCTTAGTAATGAACTAGCAGATATTGCTCAATCTAATAATCAACAAAAAGCTGTAGAAAAGAAATTAAAAACAGCAGGACAACAAGCCGTTGCAGGTACTATAGGATTAACACTTAAAGCATTAGGTCAAGAAGAAGCAGTTAATAAAGCAAAAGACAAAATAGAAAACTTTATTGAGAAAAAAGTTCCATATTCTAAATATGCTGTTCTTGATACTAAAAAGGTAGGTATTCAATACGGAAATAAAACTTTTAATTCTTCCTTTACCATGAACAAAGATGGCAATGTTAATCTTAAATTAAATAAACAGTTTAAGAATAATTTAAAAACAGAATTAGAAGCAGATAAAAATAAAGTTTCTTTTGGATTAAAGCTAGACTTTTAATGCCTGACCTTAGTAGTAGTAAATTTTTTACATCTGCATCTACCATAACTTCAACTACAGCAGGTGCAAGTGCAGATGTTGTATATACTGTACCAGCAAACTTTAGTTCAATTGTTCGATATTTACTTTTAAGTAATGGAACTAATTCTTCAAAAAAAGCCTATGTTCAATTTTATCATGCAAGTAATGGAGTCTATCATTATTTAGCAAATGGATTATTAATGTCAGGACATAGTATAACAAGTCTTAGTAGTTTTGGAAGTTTAAGTTTATTTGAGGGAGATAAGATTGTAGCATTTAAAGAAGCAGGAATGGATTTAGATATATCACTTTCTGCAGAAGAATACTACGACCCCAATCGATAAGGAGTAGAAATGAGATTATCAGGTTTAGGTAAAAAAACAATCGCTGAATTTATGAGAAGACACGGCAATGCTCGTGGTAAAAAATTATTCTATCAACGAGTAGAGTCTGGACAGTTAAAGTCAATGGTTATTGGTGAAGAGCCAAAGCCAGTAGAAAAGAAAGTTGTCGAGCCTGTCGTGGAAGAAGTTAAGGTAGAAGAACAAAAAGAAGATTCTATTTTAGATAAGGTTAAAAAAGTTTTAAAAGTTTAATGATGCCTAACGGGTCATTAAAATCTTACACAGTAAGATAATATATCTAGCTTAAAGCAAGGAGGTATACATGACTTTTACACTAGATAAGTATATGCCCTATACAATAGGGTTTGATTCATTCTTTAACTCACTAGACTCAATCACAGGAGATGTTAAAGGATATCCACATTATAACATTAAAAAACTTGATGACAATAAATGGAGTATTGAATTAGCATTAGCAGGATTCAGTAAAGATGATATTGAAATTGAAGTCAAGGATAATATGATGACTATTAATGGAGAACTTAAATCAGAAGATAATGAATATGTTTACAAAGGAATATCTTCTCGAAAGTTTTCTAAATCATTTACACTCGCAGAGTTTACAGAATGTGAATCAGCGACAATGGAGAATGGTATTTTATCTATCATACTGGAAAAAAATATTCCAGAAGATAAGAAACCACAAAAAGTAAAAATAAAATAGATGCCGATTTATTCTTTTAGGAATAAAAAAACTGGGAAGGTTTGGGATGAGTATCTACCCTTACAGGATAGGACAAAGCCACTCAGAAATAAAAATGTCGAGATGGTGATAACTGCACCCAACCTTTCCTTTATTGCTAGAAGTGAACATCAGGGTAGAGACCAAATTCTAGATAGTGCTAGGAAGGGAATGAAAGAAGCCCAGATAGAAGAATCCGTAGGGATAAGAAAATCTCCTGAATGGATTCAAGAAAAAAGAGAAAAGAAATTACAAAAGATTAAAAATGTTAGTTCCTGATAATGACAAGAATGATGTTGCACTAACAGAAAAGCAACAAACTTTTTTAGAGGCTTTGTTTGGTGAAGCACAAGGTGACCCAAAGATGGCAGGACAGATTGCAGGATACGCAGATTATCATACACCTTTAAAATCTTTGAAAGATGAGATAATTGATAGAGCAGAAAAACTTCTAGCAGCTTTTGCACCCAGAGCCAGTATGGGAATGATTAATGCCTTACAAGAAGATGGTTCAACTCCTGGTGCATCTATACGAATGGAAGCTGCAAAACAAATACTTGATAGAGTAGGATTAGCAAAGAGAGAAAAGATAGATGTCAATGCAAAAGTCGCACACGGAATCTTCATCTTACCACCCAAAGACAATGGATGAAGAGAAACCGATTACTCGAAGAAGAGTCGGTAGAGTTATTCCTTTAGGTTACAAAGTTTCTGAAGAGGATGATAGAATATTAATTCAAATACCTGAACATATGGAATTAATCTACAAAGCAAAAAAGTTTATAGAGAATAACTGTAGCTATAAAGAAACAGCAGAATGGTTATCACATCATACAGGTAGAAAATTGACAGGTATGGGATTACGAGAAGTTTTAAAAAGGGTGATTAACAAAGGGTGGTAGACGAACCTAAACCTAAACAACTTGGTAGAAAAAGAAAAAATAGCCTTAACGCTACTCTTACAGTCAAAGAGAAAAAAGCTAGAAAGTCTGCCACAGACATGCTTCGTGAAAAGAAGAAAGAACTTGAAAAGGCACAGAAGAACTTTTGGGCCACCAAGAATAGACTTAAAGAACTTGACGAAGTATTTGATGGCAAGAAGCAAATCATTGAAGAAGATAAAATCGATGAGGCCTCACCTAATATTAAAGCTGCATTAAAAGATAAAGAAGTTATCTTTGAGCCTAATGAAGGCCCACAAACAGAGTTCTTAGCATCGTCAGAAAGAGAAGTATTCTACGGTGGAGCAAGAGGTGGTGGAAAATCTTACGCTATGTTAGTCGACCCACTACGGTATTGTCACAAACAAAAACATCGAGCATTGTTAATTAGACGGACAATGCCTGAACTAAGAGATTTAATTAACCACTCTCAACAACTGTACCCTAAAGCCTATCCTGGTGCTAAATGGAGAGAGCAAGAAAAAGAATGGAAGTTTCCTTCAGGTGCAAGAATCGAATTTGGTTACGCTGAAAACTTAACAGATGTTTTACGATATCAAGGTCAGTCTTATACTTGGATTGGTGTAGACGAATTACCACAGTATCCAAATGAAGATATCTATAACTTCTTACGTTCATCACTTAGAAGTGTTGACCCTGAGATTCCTGTCTACATGAGAGCAACAGGTAACCCCGGAAACGTAGGTTCGATGTGGGTGAAAGAAATGTTTGTTGACCCCGCACCTGCCAATACAAAGTTTGAAATAGAAATCAAAACTCCTGTCGGTGTAAAAAAGATTACAAGAAGATATATCCCTGCAAAGCTACAGGATAATCCTTATTTGATGCAAACAGATGATTACTACGCAATGTTGGCATCATTACCTGAAGTTCAAAGAAAACAATTCTTAGAAGGTAACTGGGATGCATTTGAAGATTCATCTTTTCCAGAGTTTAATAAAGACATACACGTTGTTAAACCTTTTGACATTCCAAGAAACTGGATGAGATTCAGAGCGGCAGACTGGGGATATAGTTCACCTGCCTGTTGTTTATGGTTTGCAATAGACTTCGATAATAATATATTTGTATACCGAGAATTATATACGCAAAAGATTACAGCCGATATCTTTGCTAGAAAAGTTTTAGAAGCAGAGTATGGAGAGTATATTCGATATGGTGTATTGGATAGTTCGACATGGGCAAGACGAGGTGATATAGGTCCTAGTATTGCTGAGACAATGATACAAGAAGGATGTCGTTGGAGACCATCTGATAGAACACCAAAGAGTAGAGTCGCAGGTAAATTAGAGATTCACAAACGATTACGGCCTGATGAAACAACAGGATATCCTACAATGTTTATCTTTGATAATTGTACTAATCTAATTAGAACATTACCAATGTTACCTGTAGATAAAAACAATCCTGAGGATGTTAATACTCATGCAGAAGACCATGCCTACGATGCACTACGATATGGATGTATGAGTCGACCAATCCATCCTGCAACAAGAGGAAATAATTATCGTATAGGTCAAACAGTAGATTTTAAACCTGCTGATAAAGTTTTTGGATACTAATGAAAAACATTAAGATAGGATATAGAGATTATAAAATAAAAAATTTAGATTCCATCGTATCAAAGTGTAATGAAATAAATGGACAGTTTCTTGCATCAGATGGAATGATAGCTTTATCATCAACTGAAGATAATATATCCCATGCTAATACTTTAATACATGAAATACTTCATGCAATTGTATATCAATGGGGAATAGAATTAGATGATAAAGACGAAGAAAGAATTTGCAACACCATTGCAAATGGACTAACAACTGTATTTGTAGATAACCCTTCATTATTATCTTACTTACAGAAACAACTAAAAGGAGAAAAATAAAATGGCAATCATGAAAACATATAAGATGGGAGACTTACCAGAAGATAACGTAGGTTATGGTAAGGATGCTAAATCACCAAAGACTGCAGATAAAAATGTAATCAAAAAAGATGTAGCTCTTCCTGATGGATACGATGCAGGTCAATACGATGTTTCTTACCCAAAAGGTAAGTCAAAATCAGGTGTTGACGCAAAAGTATTCTCAATGGCTGACGAGAAAGATTATTAAGAGGTAAATAATGCCACATTCATATACGAGTGGCTTGAACTCTGAATCTGATGAAGTACAATCTTTATCAGAAGAAAGAGATACTGCCTTTGATAATTTAGGTAGTGTTATTGAATCTCGATTAAAAGAATCAGAACAAGCTCGTCTTTATGACGAAAAAAGATGGTTAAGAAGCTACAGAAATTATAGAGGTATCTATGGTTCTGATATGGCTTTTAGAGATTCAGAAAAATCTAAGGTATTTGTTAAAGTAACAAAGACCAAAGTTCTTGCTGCATACGGACAACTAATAGAAGTTTTATTCTCACAGGGTAAATTTCCTATTGGTATATTTCCTACTACAGACCCAACAGGCGTAGCTAAATATGCTCACTTAAAACCTGAGAATATGAAGCAAGACCAGAGGATGGATGACATCTATGGTTATGAGGGAGATGGTAGAGAAATAACTCCAGGTTCTACTGTTAATGATATCCTTAATGGATTATCAGATAAGTATGGTAAAGCAGGTTTTGAAGAAGGGCCAGCCCCTGATTTAAAAACAATGCCTCAAATAGAACCTGCAGAAGAAGCTGCAAGGAACATGGAAAAACTAATCCATGACCAGTTAGAAGAAACACATGCAATATCTGTTATGCGACATGTATTATTTGAAATGTGTTTACTGGGAACAGGTATTCTTAAAGGGCCTTTTAACTACGAACAAGCATCACATCAATGGTCACTAGACGACAATGGTGAAAGACAATATTCTCCTAAAACAAAGTTAGTACCAAGAGTAGAAGCTGTATCATGTTGGGATTTATATCCTGACCCTGATGCTGTTACCATTGATGATGCAGATTATATTATTCAACGACATGTCTATAATCGTTCACAGTTAAGAGATTTAATGAATAGACCTTTCTTTAGAAAATCTGCAATCAAAGAAGTATTAGCAGGTGGGCCAAACTATGAAACAAGAAGCTATGAAACTGCTTTATATGATAGAGAAAATCAAGAAGAGTTTAATAAAAATAGATTTGAAGTATTAGAGTATTGGGGTTCTATAGATAAACGATTAGTAGAAGAAGCAGGTATTGATATGCCTGATGATATTTCTGATGACTTAGATGAAGTACAAGTTAACGCTTGGGTATCGAATGGTCAAATACTAAGATTAGTTTTAAATCCATTTACTCCTGCAAGAAATCCATTTATGGTTTGTCCTTATGAAATTAATCCATATCAATTCTTTGGTGTAGGTATTCCTGAGAATATGGATGATGCACAAACTATTATGAATGGTCATGCAAGAATGGCTATTGACAACTTAGCATTAGCAGGTAACTTAGTCTTTGATGTTGATGAGACAATGTTAGTTCCGGGTCAAGACATGACTGTCTATCCTGGAAAAATATTTAGAAGACAAAGTGGTCAAGTAGGACAGTCAATTCATGGTTTAAAGTTTCCTAATACTGCACCTGAAAATATGCAGATGTTTGATAGATTTAGACAATTAGCTGATGAGTCTACAGGTATTCCTTCTTACTCACATGGTCAAACAGGAATACAATCCACAACAAGAACTGCTTCAGGTATGTCAATGTTGATGGGTGCGGCAGCTTTAAATATTAAAACAGTTATAAAAAATATTGATGATTATTTACTACGACCATTAGGTGAAACTTTATTTCACTGGAACATGCAATTCAATGCAGACATTCCAGATATTCAAGGTGACTTAGATGTTAAGGCACAAGGTACAAGTTCCCTCATGACAAAAGAAGTAAGGTCACAAAGATTAATGACATTTATGCAAGTGGCATCTAATCAGTTCCTTGCACCATTTGTTAAATGGCATAGTATTATTAAAGAGATTGCAAAGTCAATGGATGTTGACCCTGACCAGTTAGTCAATGACCCTGAGAAGGCGGCAATCTTTATGAAGATGATGGGAGAAATGAATGGAAGTCAACAAATTGAAAACCCTAACGGGCAACAAGGTGGCATGGCAAATACTGGAGGAGTACCTGCAGGAGCAACTGTCTCAGATACACAAGGGTCTGGAGGTGGCAACATCGGAGTGGGAACTCCACAAACTCCAGGGCAAGGCGGCTTTACTGCACCAAATACTCAACCTCAAGGACCAACTGAATAACAATGGCTGATTTATCTAAAATATTACAAAAAGAATCGGAGGGGATTATGTTCCCCTTCAGAACAGGTGTACAATCCACCACTACTGAACAACAAGTTTATGACTCTGCAACAGACGGTATTATGACTGTTACAGGACAACAATATGAATTACCTACATATGAAGGGCCAACTGCTACTGTGCAATATGGAACAGAAGAAGAAGGATACCCTCGTATGTTACGAGAAATAGAACAAGGTGAGTTACCACAATTTAAACAAGAAGATTTTCCAAAAGTAGGTGAGGGTGTTATGCAACAATCAACACCTGTTACACAACCAGTAGAACCTACTCCAACAGAACCTGAAGAACCTTCTATAGACCCCTGTCCTCCAGGATTTAAATATGACCCAGTACAAAAAGTTTGTGTTCCAATTGAACAACCTAGAAGTGATAGACAAGAACCATTAGTAAATAAACCTAGAGATATAGGAGATACAGCACAAGCATTATCTCAAATAACAGATGTAATGCAAGAACAAGGTGTTGGAACATTTGGTCAAGATGTCAATTATAAAATAGATAATTCTAGTATTCTTTCTAAATTAGGTCCTTTAGGAAAACTTGTAGATACATTTTTAATAAAAGACCCTGCTGATAAAAAGTTACAGAAGTTAGGTAATACAGAAGGAATTAATGTTACTAAAAATGAAGATGGTACTTATAATGTTAATATAACAGAAAATGGTAAAACTAATTTTGGAAGACTTCAAACAAAAGAATCTTTAGCAGGTAATTTAGCTAGTACACAAAAGACTGATGCTCAAGGGAATATTATGAGAGCACCTAATGGACAACTTATGATTCAAGGCCCACTTACTCTTAGTGCGTTTGGAAAAACAGATTTATTTGCACCTACAACAAGAACAAAAGAAGAAGTAGATGCATTAAATATAGAAGAAAAAAATGCATTACTATCTGAACTTGATGCAGCTTTAGGCATAGATAGAACTTCTATTACACCTACTGAACCTGTAATGGTTGACCCAGAATCTACAGCAGCAGATGCAGAAGGTGGTGCTGAAGTTCCTATTGAGTTTGGCACATTAAAAGGTTTATCTGACTTTGGTCAATTAATTAGAGATAACGATGTAGCAAAACTTAACATAGAAGACGCTAATACCACAATGGATATGATAGAAACTCAATATAGAACAGGTAAAATTTCTTATGGCAGTAGAGATGCTGAAATTGATAGAGAAAAAGATAAACAAGAAGAAGCTAGAAAAAAGATACAAGAAAATAATAAAAAGATTGATGAAAAAATAGAAGAACTTGGCATGAGTGATAATCAAGCACAAGACCAAGGATTTAAAGATGCTAGAGAACAATTTGAATATAGAGTAAAAGCATCACAAGAAGCTAATCAGAGAGCAGAAGGAAGAAGAAAATCACAGTCACAATTTACTGGTGGTCAATCGTTTAAAGGTGGTGCAACAGCTACAGGAACTACTCGATGCTTCCATCCTGACACAGATATTAATGGTAAAAAAATTAAAGACATAAAAGCAGGTGACTATATTAATGATTCTTTAGTAGAAGGTATGGTACAATTTAAAATGAATAATCCTTATTACTTGATAGATGGTGTAAAAGTTTCAGGCTCTCATGGTGTATTACATAATGATAAATGGATATTTGTAGCAGACCATCCTGAAGCAAAAGAAGTAGAAGATGTTACAGAATTTGTATACGTTCCTATAGTAGAGGGCGGTACATTTAAAATTAATGACACTACATACGCAGACTATGATTATCATGATATAGTTGTTTTAGGTGATGATGAGTGGAAAAAAAGGAGAGGATTTATATAATGGAAGAAGAAATGAGACAAGGTATGATGGGAGCAAATGTTCAGCCAACAGGTGCTGGTCAAGAACCTATGGAACTAGAGGTATCAGCTAGAGAAGTTTCTAACAATTTAAGAAATCTAAGTGAAGAGGAAATGCAATTGATTACACAATTAAATGTACCTCAGTTTAGAGATTTTATGTCAAAAGTTTTTGGTCAAGGATTCGGCATGGTTATGCAAGAAGCAATCCCTGAACCACAAGTGGCACAACCACAGCCACAACAACCAGTTTCACCACAAAGTGAAAGCCCTGCACCAACGACTGGTGGGGGTATGATGACGCAGCCACCCTCAGTATAGAGGCCCTGCATATAGGGGCGACCTGAATCCAACAGCACCCCGAAGGAGATAAAATGGAAGACGATAAGAAATCTGAAGTTGTCGAAGAAAAAGTTTCCGAAGCAACAGAAGAAATCGCAACACCCAGCCCATATAAAAACCCTAACAGGAATTTAATGGATAAGGAAGACGAAAAGACAGCTACTGAAGAATCTAAGGAAGAATCTGACGAGAAGAAACCTAAAGAGGAACACCCTGTCGGAGTAGAAGATGCTGTATTTAAGAAGCGTTATGATGACTTAAAACGGCATTACGATGAGACTGTCTCTAAACATAAAGACGAAGTTCTCAAACTTAAAAAAGAAAGAGAAGCTATTGCATCTAAACCTATCTTTAAAACTAAAGAAGAGTTAGAGGAATGGCGTAAGGATTATCCTGAGATGTATGATTCTGTTATGCAGATTACTACAGAGGCTACTCTTAAAAATAAGCAAGAATTACAAGAGGAAATGTTGCAATTAAAAAAACAACAATCTCGACTTGCTAGAGAAAAGGCTGAAGTAGAACTTGCTAAGAAACATCCCGACTTTCAAGATATCAGAGAAAGTTCTGATTTTCATGAATGGGCATCTACTCAAGATAAGACTGTACAATCTTGGCTCTACGATAATACAGACAATCCAACAGCAGCAGCTACAGCGATTGACTTATATAAATATCATAGAGGTATTTCTACTAAGAAGGTGAGTAATGAGGCTAAGAAAGAAGCGGCAAAATCTGTTTCTAAAACTAAGCCAAGTGAAAATCCGACTGAAAAAAAGACTTGGACTTGGGATGAAATTCGCAAGTTAAAACCAAGTGAGTATGATAAGTTAGAGAAAGAAATCGATATGGCTAATAGAGAAGGTCGAATCCAATAAAGAAAAATCATAACAACTTTAAATAATAAACAAAAACAAAAAGGAGAAAAACGATGGCATTTACTAAATCAAGTGGATATGCTAACTTACCAAACGGTAACTTTAGCCCAATTATCTACAGCCAAAAAGTCCAAAAGTTTTTCAGAACTGCATCTGTTGTAGAAGCTATTACAAATACTGACTACGCAGGTGAGATTGAAAACTTTGGCGACACCGTAAACATCATCAAAGAACCCGTTGTTTCTGTTCAGGCTTACACAAGAGGAGCAGCTGTTAATCCACAAGACATTAACGATGACCAGCTACAACTCGTTGTTGACCAAGCAAACGCTTTCGCATTTAAAGTTGATGATATTGAGGAAAGACATTCTCACATTAACTTTGAATCAGTTGCAACTTCTTCTGGTGCTTATGCACTTAAAAATGAGTACGATAAGAATGTAATTGCAGCTATGTTTGCAGGTCCAAGTGCAAGTTCGCCTGACCATGTAATCGGTTCTGATGGTTCTGGAGTAGACGTAGGTTTTGCAACAAATGAAATTGACCCAGTCGATTTAATTTCAAAACACGCTAGACTATTAAACAAACAGGATGTACCTGAAGAGAACAGATGGTTCTTAGGTTCACCTGAGTTTATGGAGCAACTAGGTCAAACTTCATCAAAACTTATGGATGACACTACTGGAGCAGCCGCACCATTAAGAAATGGTAAAGTATACTCTGGTAAGATTATGAACATGGAAATCTATATGACTAATAACTTTGCAGCAAGTTCAAGTTCAAACTACTTCAAAGTATTATCAGGTCATATGTCTTCCACTGCAACAGCTAACCACATTGCAAAAATCGAAGTTATCAGAGACACTGATTCATTCTCTGATGTCGTTAGAGGCTTACATGTGTTTGGTAGAAAAGTGTTACGTGACGTAGCTCTTGTTGCAGAACATGTCTTAATAGACTAATAGTAGGAGGAAATAGAAAATGACAGCTTATAACAGTGATATTACTTCTACTAACATCCCAGCAAAAATGGGTTCAGCAATACCAAGAGTATATTCTGATGTCGTAGATTTTTCATCTACAACAAACGCAGCAAGTGATACTTTTGATGTGCTTCCTATCCCTGCTAACTCATTAGTGTTAGCCGCTGGTGTAGATGTATTAACAGCCGATGGTGCAGGTAACTCAGGTACTATCGCAGTTGGTGATAGTGTAGACGCTGACCAATATGTAGCTGCCGCAACCGTAGCAGCCACAGGTCAAATGACTACTCTTGATGCAAACTATGCTTATGCTTCAGCAGATGCAATCAGACTAACAATTGCTACTGGTGCTATTGATGCTAAAGTAAGAGTATGGGCTTGTGTTATTTCTTTAGACGGTGGCGGTACACTTACTGACACTGATTCTCAGAAATCAACATTCGCATAATAATAATGGGGGGTTTTAATACCCCCCTTTACATATGAAATTTTTTATTGTATTAGTTATTCTTTTGGTAGGGGAAAAAGACCCTAGAGTAATGCAATACAAATATGGTGATTTTTTAGAAATAGAAACTTGTGATAATTTTATTAAAGAACAACAAGATTATTTAAAAGCAAGTATTGAACTACAATTCCCTGTAGAAACAATTCAAGAAAGTGTTGTCATGTGTATGACACAAAAAGAAATAGATAGAATTACAAATTATTTAGAGGAAAAACAATGGCTGGAACAACAACATATCTCACTTTAGTTAATGATGTCCTAAGAGAACTAAATGAAGTAGAATTAACATCTGCTTCTTTTGGAACTAGTAGAGGAGTACAAACTGCTGTTAAAGGATTTATTAACAAAGCAGTTAATGATTTATATAATTCTGAAGTAGAATGGCCATGGCTATATGTTGAAGGTTCTCAAGTAACCTATGCAGGTCAACAAGAATATACTTTTCCGACAGCATTTAGAAAAGCTAACTTTAGTTCTTTTCGATTAACACCAACACAAAGAATTACCAATCCCACATTTGATAGTAATATATCTAATTGGACAACAGTATCAGGAAGTCCTTCTCATACTTCTGATGGTAATGGAAGATTAAGATTAAATGCTTCGGAAGCAACACAAAGTATTAGTGCTGTAAAAAATGAAGTACATAAAATATCTTTACGAGTATTAGACCCTAGTGAATCAGGAAGTTCTTTAACCTTAAAAATTGGTACAACATCAGGGGGAACAGAAATACTATCTCAAACAATTACCGTTACTGATTTTGGTAATGGTACAATTTATAGTACAGATTTTACGCCCACTTCTAGTACCATTTATATTGGTGTAGCTAATAGTTCTTCTAATAATTTAGATGTAGATTATGTTAAAGTAAGTTTAGGTGAAACTCCTCAATATTTAAAATATGTTTCTTATGATGCTTTCTTACAAGGATTATTAGCATCAGACACTGTAGTGGATGATTCTCAGTATGGTAAACCTAGTTATGTTTATCGAACACCTGATACATTAAAATTTGGTTTATCAAGAATACCTGATACCGATGCCTATACAGTTAAGTATGATTATTATAAAACACATACAGATTTATCAGCATCAACAGATACTCTAGATTTACCTGATAGATTTGCAGATACTGTAGTAAATAGAGCAAAATATTATTTATATAAATTACGTAATGATGTACCAATGGCAAATATAGCTAATGCTGAATATGAAGAAGGTATAAAAAGAATAAGAATAGAAGTCCTTAATAAACAAGATTATGTCAAAGATACAAGAGTAAATTTAAACTCAAGCAACAGAACAACAAGCGACACATCAGTATTGACGGTAATATAATATGGCTCAGACACAACCCTTTACAGCTAGTATTGGAGGAGGCCTCGTACTAAACAGAGATGTTTTCTCTATGCAACCAGGGGAAGCGTTAGAACTAACTAACTTTGAACCTGACATTGAAGGTGGGTATAAAAAAATATTAGGTACAACTAAGTTTAATGATAACATTGTACCTCAAGTCGCTTCTTCTAGTGAACGTGTTGTCTTTTCTGCTATTTTTAATGATGTTGTATTAGCAGGTAGAGGTGGCAGTATTCACCGTGCTTCAAGTGGCTCAGGAAGTTGGACAAGTTTAATTACAGGATTAGGAACACCTACTGTTAATTATGAATTTAGAAAATTTAATTTTGATGGTACAGATAAAATTGTTATTTGTTCAGGAACATCCACACCAAGAATAGTAGATAGTAGTTACTCTATAACCAATGTTAATGCTACAGGTAGTGCTAATTTTAAATTTGTAGAAGTATTTAAGAATCATATATTTTTTTCAGGTGATTCTAGTAATTCACAATCAATTAAATTTATGCCACCTTTCGGTACTAATGACTTTACAACAGCTAATGGTGGTGGTGAGATACGAGTAGACTCTCCTATTGTTGGTCTTAAAGTTTTCCGTGAAAATTTATTTATATTTTGTAATGATGAAATATTTAAATTACTAGGAGATTCTTACGCTAACTTTACTTTACAACCTGTTACTAGAAAAATTGGTTGTCGAGATGGTAGAAGTATTCAGGAATTTGCAGGTGATATTATATTCTTAGGTCCTGATGGATTAAGAACTATCGCAGGTACAGACAGAATTGGTGACGTTGAATTGGGAACTATTTCCAAACAAGTCCAAGAAGAAACGGATAAAATTACAACACACAATATTAATTCTCTTGTTATTAGAAATAAATCACAATATAGAATATTCTATCCTACGAGTGCTGACCAAAATGAAAATTCATCAGAAGGATTGATATCTGTTATTAAGAATAATCCTAATACAGGCCAATTAGGTTTTGAGTATTCAAAGACTCAAGGAATTAAAGTATCAAGCTGTGACTCTGATTTTATTAGTGGTGAAGAGACTGTAGTATCGGGTGGATATGATGGATATATTTATCAACAAGAATCAGGAAATGTATTTACTAGAGCAGCCAGTACTGTAACAATTAATGCATTTTTTAGAACACCTGACGTTACAATGGGTGACCCAGGTATTAGAAAAAATATGCAACGAGTTATTTGGAACTATGAAAATGAAGGTAATGTGGATACAAACTTTAAAGTAAGATATGACTTTGATAGTTCTAATATACCACAACCTTCAGCATATTCTTTATCTACAGGTGCAGGTATAGCTGTTTATGGTTTATCTGTGTCAACCTATGGAACAGCAGTTTATGGTTCTTCAGGTGCTAACTTAGTTAGACAATCAGTAGAAGGTAGTGGTTTTACTGTAGCATTACGTGTTGAAGAACAGTCCACTAATCCACCAATATCATTTAAAGGATATCAATTAGAATTTATACCAGGAGGTAGAAGATAAATGGGAACAACATATACTAGACAGGAATCAGGCAATATTACTGACGGTTCCGTTATTGAGGCATCGCATCTTAATAACGAATTTAATCAGTTAGAATCTGCTTTTGCTTCCAGTACAGGCCACAGTCACGATGGCACAACAGCAGAAGGTGGTTACGTACCTCTTATTGCTGATAGTGATGCTAATAATAAAATACTCGTAGACACATCAAGCAATCGCTTTGGTGTATTTGTTGAGGTATCTTCTAATCCTGTAGAACAGTTTCGATTTCAAGATGGTGCTATTGTTCCCGTCACCACTAATGATATTGATTTAGGTACTGGTTCTTTACAGTTTAAAGATGCATACTTCGATGGTACAATAACAACAGACGGATTATCATTACCTACAACAACTATTACTGATATACTTGATGAAGATAATATGGCTTCGAATAGTGCAACGGCTCTTGCCACACAACAATCTATTAAAGCCTATGTTGATAGTCAAGTCACTGCTCAGGACTTAGATTTCCAAGCAGATAGTGGTGGTGCATTAAGTATTGATTTAGATTCTGAATCCCTAACATTTACAGGTGGTACAGGTATTGATACAAGTGGTAGTGGTAATGCTGTAACTTTTGCTATTGATTCTACCGTAGCTACACTGACAGGCACACAAACATTAACTAATAAAACAATTGATGTTGATAATAATACAGTATCTAATATTGAAGTAGATAATCTTAAATCAGGTGTTCTTGATACAGACTTAACTTCAGTAGCTGCGACAGATACAACTTTAGCTTCAGCAAAAGCAATTAAAACTTATGTTGATGCTCAGGTAACAGCACAGGATTTAGATTTTCAAGGTGATTCAGGTGGAGCATTATCTATTGATTTAGATAGTGAAACATTGACTGTTGCAGGTGGAACAGGTATTGATACTTCTGGTTCAGGCAACACATTAACAGTAGCTATTGACTCAACTGTTACAACTCTCACAGGTTCACAAACACTTACAAATAAAACTTTAACTTCTGCAGTATTAAATGGAACAATATCAGGTACATCTATAAAAGATGAAGATAATATGTCCTCTGACTCTGCATCTCATTTAGCTACACAACAATCAATTAAGGCTTATGTTGATGCTCAGGTAGCAACAGTACCTACTGGTGATATAACTTCAGTAGTTGCAGGAGATGGTTTAACAGGTGGTGGTACATCTGGTGATGTAACATTAAATGTAGTTGGTGGTACTGGTATAACAGCTAATGCAAATGATATTGCGATTGACTCAACAGTAGCAACACTTACTGGAACTCAAACATTTACAAACAAAACTTTAACTAGTGCTGTATTGAACGGTACTATTTCAGGTACATCTATCAAAGACGAAGATGACATGACTTCTAATTCAGCAAGTCACTTAGCAACTCAGCAATCCATCAAAGCATATGTTGATAGTCAAGTGGCCACAGCTAACGAATTATCAGAATTAACAGATACAAATATAACATCACCTGCTGATGGTGCATTATTATTCTATGATACAGGAACATCTAAATGGATAGACAATGTAGTATCAGGCGATATCACTATTGCGGATACAGGTGTTGCCGCTATTGGTTCAGGTGTTATTATCAATGATGACGTTAACGCTAGTGCGGGTATTGTTTACTCTAAATTATCTTTATCGAATAGTATTGTTAATGCTGATATTAATTCTTCAGCGGCTATTGCTGACAGTAAATTAGCTACAATTAGCACAGCCGATAAGGTCTCAGGTGCAGCAATACAAATTGATGGTGCAACTGATGGAACAGGAATCACAGTAGATACAACAGATAAATTATTAATTGATGATGCAGGAACTACAAAATATATCAATGTATCACAGCTACCATCATCAGGGGCTTCACAAGGTTTTGCTATAGCAATGGCCGTTGCATTGTAAAAAATACTTGACAAATCAATATATGACAGTAGAATATATAATATAAGGGGGAATAAATGGCACAGGATTTTGAAAAAGCAGTAGGATTAAACGTAGGCACATCAGCCTCAACAATCCTCACATCTAACTCAGATGATGCTATCATTGGTATCCGATTAGCTAATATTCTAGGTTCAACCATTCAAGTGGATGTATATATCACCCACAATGATGGTGGTGGAGACGATAATTATTACCTAGTTAAAGGTATCAATATTCCACCAAATTCATCCGTAGAACTTGTAGACGCAGGTTCTAAGATTGTTATGCAATCAGGGGATGACCTAGTAGTAAAATCAGATACAGCATCAAGCTGTGATGTTTGGGTTTCATTCATCGACACAATTTCAGCATAAGGAGTAATTAATTGGCATACATTGGAGTACAACCAGCAGAGGCATATACCTCATTTGCAGTACAGCACTTTACCACAAGTGCGACTACTAGCTATACGCTTGATAACCCCGTAGCAAATGAAAATGAAATTGCTCTGTTCATTAATAACGTAAGACAACAACCCGGAAGTAGTTACGCCTATACAGCCAGTGGTACAACACTGACACTCAGTGCCGCCACATCTGCATCTGATACAATGTATTGTGTGTTTATTGGTAAAGCAGTTCAAACTGTCACACCTGCTAGTGGTTCTGTTACTGGTTCTATGATTGTTGATGGAACAATTACATCAAGTGAAATAAGTAGTAGTTCTGCATTTGATTTTCCTGTACAGATTTATTTTGGTGAAGAAACACTAACCGATGGTGCTACAATAGATTGGAACTTACAAACACAACAAGTAGCAAAAGTAACACTTGGTGGTAATAGAACACTTAATGCACCGACTAATCAAAACGCAGGTGGATTTTATTCTTTACTGATTGTACAAGATGGTACAGGTTCAAGAACCCTTAGCTTCAATTCTACATATAAGTTCACAGGAGCAACAGCCCCTACACTAACTACAACAGCTAGTGCAAAAGATTTAATTGTGTTTAGAAGTGACGGTACAAATTTATTAGAAGTAGGTAGGAGTTTAAATATAGGATAATGTTTGCATTAGTAGAAAATAATCAATTTAGTAAAATAGTTAATTCTAATAAAGGTATTGAGATTAATGGAGTACAATATCCTAAAACAATATTTACATTATGGACCAATGCAGAAAGAGAGGCAATAGGTATTTATGAAGTTACCGTGGATTCAAGCAATAAGAGAGACGAAGAATATTATATTAATACGGACATTACATATACTTTTGCTAATGATTCTGTTACTGGCAGTTATGGTACTGCTACTGCTAAATCTTTAAATGATGTTTTATTTGTAGAAGGTGATGAAATCCCTAGTGATAAAGAAGTCGGTGATGTCAAACAATATGGATTAAAAGGATTAGAGATTGCAAAAATTAAAGCACAAGCAGGTGGACTATTAGCACCTACTGATTGGCATGTAGTCAAAGCAACTGAAGTAGCTGATTATTCTGTACCTACAGATATTGCAACTTACAGAGCAAATGTAAGAGCAAAGTCTAATGAAATGGAAACACAAATAAATGCGTGTTCTGATGTTGATGCTTTAAAAACTTTATTCACTTGGGTGTATGACGAAGATACAAATACATCATCAAGACCATTAGCTAGTTTCCCAGAGGAGATATAAATGACTTTCCCTATTCTAGGTGGGAATGGTGCAGTCGCAACTTATAGCATTGATAATTCCCTTAGATTTAATGATAATGATAATACTAAACTAGAAAGAACATTTTCAGCAGGTGACCAAACTGATTGGACTTTTAGTGCTTGGGTAAAAAGAGGAAATTTAGGAAGTAGTCAAATTATTTTTGGAAGGCAAAATGTTGCTGATGGTGCTAATATAGGAAAAATACAATTTGAATCAGATGATACGATTAAAATAAATAATAAAGTAGGTGCAAGTACAGGTTTTGAAGCGAAAACCAATGCACTTTTTAGAGATGTATCAGCATGGTATCATATTTTTATTTCTTTTGACGGAAATCAATCAACACATAATGATAGAGCAGAATTATATGTAAATGGAGTTCAACAATCTTGGAGTGGTAGTGGCTCTTTAAGTGCAGGAAATGGACATATTAATTTAGGATTACCTCATGCAGTTGGATATAGAGCAGGTGATGGTGGTCAATACTTTGATGGTTATATTGCAGAAATGTATTTTATTGATGGTAATAGTTCATTATCTCATACAGACTTCGGTGAATTTGATAGTAATAGTGGTATCTGGAAACCGATTGAATATACAGGAAGTTTTTCTGGTACGAATACATTTTATTTAGATTTTGAAAACAGTGGTAGTTTAGGTGCTGACCAATCGGGTAATGGTAATAACTTCACCCCAACTAATTTAGCATCTACTGACCAAACAACAGATACACCGACTAATAACTTTGCTACTTTAAATGCCGTAACTCCCGTAGTCACACATACATTATCAGAGGCAAATTTAAAAAGTACAAATTCAAGTGGAACACATGGTGGAGCAACTGCAACAATCAATTATCCTACAAGTGGTAAATGGTATCACGAAGTAAGAATAAATGCAGAGGATAGTTCTAAGGGACAAGGTGTAGCAATAGGAAATCAAATTTATAGAGATGTTACAGAGTGGGGTAATTATAGAAATTTAATTGGTTATTTCTCAGATGGGTCAAAACAAACTGATGGAGGTTATTCTTCTTATGGGGTTGTTCATAATGCAGGTGATATTATTGGTGTTGCCTATAATGCTGATGACCAAGAATTAACTTTTTATCACGATAATAGTTCACAAGGAACAATCACAACTAGTGAAATGGATGGAACAATAGATTTTAATAATTTATGTCCGATTGTTTTTGGCAGAAATATGGGACAAACATTTAACTTCGGACAAGATAGTTCTTTCGCAGGTGCAGAAACAAGACAAAATAATTCAGACGGAAATGGTTTTGGTGATTTCTACTACGCACCCCCTAGTGGCTATCTAGCACTCTGTACTCAAAACCTAGCAACTGCATTATCCCCTACGATTGATGATGGGAGTGAGTATTTTCAAACTGCATTATGGTCTGGAACAGGTGGTGCATTAACAGTGACTAATGACGGAAATTCTGATTTAAAACCTGATTTTTTATGGGTTAAAAATAGAAATAACGCAGGTGGACACAGATTACATGATTCAAATAGACCATTAGATAATACTTTAAAATCTCATACTACTGATGCAGAGGGAACAGAAACAGGTTTAAATATGACATTTGAAACTGACGGATTTTCCTTAAATAAAAATGCAGGTGATTGGAATTTTTCTGGAAGAACTTATGTAGGATGGCAGTGGAAAGCCAATGGTGGCACTACATCATCCAATACAGACGGAAGTATCACCTCAACAGTTCAAGCGAATACGACTGCAGGATTTTCTATAGTCACTTATACAGGCAGTGGAGTAAATGGAGCAACAGTAGGACATGGGTTAGGAAAAGTTCCAGATATAGTATTAACTAAAAATAGAAGTCATGCTAGTTATCATTGGTTAATGTATCATTCAGCTAATACTTCAGCACCAGAAACTGATACTTTGTTTTTAAATCTTACTAATGCAACTTCAGATAGTGAATTTTGGTGGAATGACACCGCTCCAACATCATCAGTATTTTCTCTTTCTCTAAATGGTGGAAATAATGATAATGGAAATACCTATGTTGCGTATTGTTTTAATAACGTAGAAGGATATAGCAAGTTCGGTAGCTATACAGGGAATGGAAGTAGTGACGGAACATTCGTCTACACAGGGTTTAGACCTGCTTGGATATTATTTAAAAAATCAAGTGATACTGGTAGGTGGTTAATATACGATACAAAAAGAGATACATACAATTATGTTCACCACAGATTAGTAGCTGAAGCATCTGATTCTGAAAATACAGGTAGTGGTGATGATATTGATATTTATTCTAATGGTTGGAAATTAAGAAATCCATATTCTCAAACAAATGCTTCAGGTGCTACATTTATCTACTTAGCATTTGCCGAAAACCCATTTGTAACATCAGGTGCAGTACCTGTAACAGCGAGATAACAAAATATTAAGGAGAGAAAAATAAATTATGGCATTATCTAAAATTATAACAAACAGTATTGCTGATGCAGCTATTAGTACAGCTAAGATTGCTGATGATGCAGTCACTGCAGATAAAGCAACTGGTATTGGTATCTCAATGGCAGACCAATGGAGAATTACTGGAACACAATCTGGAAATGCAGAACCAATAACGGCTAATTTAGAAAGAGTAGATACATCAGGTCAAGGAACTCTTGGAACAGGAATGACTGTAAGTAATGGTATATTTACCTTTCCACAAACAGGAATCTATTATGTAGAATGGAAAATTTCAGTAGATAATGTTGGAGCAGAAGACGGAAGAATTGATTTTGACATTATGGTTACAACAAATAATAGTTCTTATACTGATGTTGCTAGAGGTTTTACTCATTCAAGTGTTAATAATGCTAGGTCAGCAGCTTCAACATCAACCCTTGTAGATGTTACTGATACTTCTCAAGTTAAAGTAAGATTTGATTTAAGACAAAATGATGCAAATAATGTTAGTGGTGCAACTGCAAATAATCAAACACACTTTAACTTTATTAGACTAGGAGATACATAATATGGCATACATAGGCACAAGTCCAACACAAGGTAGATTCATCCTCTTGGATGATATCTCAGGTAGCTTTAATGGTACATTGACATCATTCACCTTACAATCAGGTGCAGTCAATGTCTTACCTGAGAATGAACAGAATTGTTTAATTAGTATTTCAGGGGTTGTTCAGTATCCGAATGACGCATACACCATCAGCGGTGCAACGATTACATTCACATCCGCTCCCTTATCCACCGATACATTTAGTGGTGTAGTTTTAGGAAATGTATTTGATATTGGAACACCGAGTGATGCATCCGTTACAGCATCATCTTTAGGTTCAACATTTTATGCAGTCAACAATCAAACATTCACGGACATTACCGTGAGTTCAAATAAAAATGCAATTGTAGCAGGTCCTGTCACCGTATCAGGCACATTGACTATTGCATCAGGGAGTACATTCGTAATCGCATGAGTAAATTAGAAGTAGATACAATAGATACCAAAACAGGTACAAATAGTTTAACAATAAAGCAGAACGATACTGCTGCTATAACCATTGATACATCACAGAATGTCGGTATTGGTACAAGTAGTCCTGCAACAAAATTAGATATTGTATCTGATAGCAGTGCTAGAGGAATACATATAAGAGGAAGAAGTGCAGACAATATTGGTTTAATTGATTTTAATTCAAATGATGGTGCAACAAGATATGCTTCTATTGGTTCTCAATCTGCAAATACTTTTTCTATTGAAACAAATAATGTAGAACGTATGCGTATAGATAGTTCTGGTAGATTATTATTAGGAACTACAAGTCAAGATGGACAAGTAACAGTTAATTATCAATCAGGAAATAATGGTGCTAAATTTACTCTTACTAACTCATCATCAGCAAGTAATGTTTTAGTGTTTAATAATACTAATGGAACTGTTGGTTATATTCAAACAAATGGAAGTTCAACATCTTATAATACTTCGTCTGATTATAGATTAAAAGAAAATGTCATTGATTTAGCTGACGCAACAACAAGAGTAAAACAACTCCAACCTAAAAGATTTAATTTCATAATTGATGCCGATACAACTGTTGATGGTTTTTTAGCACACGAAGTATCAAGCATAGTTCCAGAAGCAATCACAGGAACACATAATGAAGTAGATGAAGAAGGAAATCCTGTCTATCAAGGAATAGACCAATCTAAATTAGTACCTTTACTGACTGCTTCATTACAAGAAGCGATTGCAAAGATTGAACAATTAGAAACAAGAATTACAGCATTGGAGAACGCATGAGCATATTAAAAGTTAATACAATACAGGATAAGGGTGGCAACGCTATTATCTCTAGTGATGGTTCTGGTAATTTAACACAATCATTTGCATCTAATACTCCAGCTTTTTCTGCCGTACTTACAAGCAATCAAACAATAGGCAATAGTACGAATAGTTTAATTGCATTTGATACAGTTGAAATTGATACAGACTCTGCTTTTACAAACACTTCTGGCAACTACAAATTTACAGTGCCAAGTGGTAAAGCTGGGAAATATTTAATTAGTGCGATTGCAGATATGAAAGGTAGTGGAGCAAGTAGTCTTATATCTTGTAGATTACAAATATATAAAAATGGTTCAGCATATAATCAAACACAATTTCATTTTCAATCTAATAATGCTAACGAAGGTAATCCCTCAGCTACAATTTTAATGGATTTAGCTGTTTCAGACTATATTCAAGCATATGCTCATACTGCTACCTCTAGTGGAGGAGATATTAGAGCTGAAGAAAATGGTGCAAAGACAACAAGATTATGTGGATTTAGGTTAACAGGAGCATAAAATGAGTAGCATAATAAAAGTAAATACATTTCAAGACGCAAACGGAAATGCTCTGTTTAACTCTGATGGTAGTGGTACAGTTACTTTAGATAGTAACTTCAGTGGGGTTCTTCCTGATAGTACTCCAGCTTTTGAAGCTACACTTTCTGCTAATCAAGGTATAAGTAGTGCTACAGACACAAAAGTTCAATTTAATACAGAAACATACGATACAGATAATTGTTATGATAATTCAACAAACTATCGTTTCACACCAACAACTGCTGGAAAGTATTATGTGTACTCAAGATTACAATTAGATAGTCAAGCATCTAGTAATTTTGATATGGGTTTTGCAAAGATATACAAAAATGGTGCTAGGATTGCTCAATCTCAAATGAATATGGGTAATAATAATCCAGAAAATGTTATGGTTACTTGTTTTACTATAGTAGATATGAATGGTTCTAGTGATTATTTAGAAATATTTGGATACTGTCAGGATACATCAGGAACACCTACAGTTAGAGGTGCTAGTTATTCTTGGAGTTGTTTTGGAGCATACAGGATTATAGGAGCATAACATGGCAATAACTCGTTTAAATAATAATTCAATTACTTCGATAACAGCTTTGCCTAGTGGTGTTGGTGGTAAAATATTACAAATACAATCAACTCTATATACAACAACTTTTACTCAATCACTTAGTGTTAATACAGCTACAGGAATAAATAACTTAACTGTTAATATAACTCCGTCATCAACAAGTTCTAAAATATTTTTATTTGGTAGAGTTTTTTGTGAATTAAATGCTGGTGCTGAAAATGCAGTTTATTTTTTTACAAGAGGTGGAACAAAAATTAATTCAGGTGATACTGCTGGTAATAGAACTACAGGCATGGCTACTATAGGTTCAAACTTTAGTAATAATGAAAACGATACACCAGATACAGTTAGTATGTTTACAGTAGATTCACCTTCAAGTGTGGCACAACAAACATATCAACTTGCTATAGAAACACATGACGCAACTACTATTAATGTAAATAGAACAGTAGCCGATACAGATAATGGGTATGAAGAAAGAGGTAGTTCAGAAATAATAGCTATGGAAGTAGGAGCATAAATTTAAAAAAGGAGAAAACAAATGGCACAACTAAGTACAAAAATAAAAGAGTATCTAAAAGCAAACAGTGTGAACACTGTAGACTTTACAACTGATGTTCTTTTACAAGATGATGGTCAAGGTGCATACATTAAAGAGTGGAATATCTCTGGTGTAGACAAACCTACTGACTCTCAACTTGATGCACAAGAGACAAAAGCAAATACTGCTGAATCTAATGCCACTGTAGATGCAACTCGTAGAACTGCGTATGGTGATATAGGCGACCAATTAGATGAAATCTATCATGATATTGACGCTTGGAGAACCAGAATACAGGGTGTTAAAACAGCTAATCCAAAATCATAAGGAGATAAACCATGACCAATAATTGTATAGCCTGTGGATGTAACCCTTGCATATGTGATGAGGGTTGTGATTCCTGTGGAGCATAAATGAAATATTTAAATAAATTTTCCATACTAGTACCCTTATATATAGCAGTGCTATGTATGGGATTTGTTTTACATAGTAATGCTGAGACCAACACCGTGTCCAGTACGGTTACTGGCACAACCACAGTAGATAAAACAGTAGGAACAGCTTCAGCGCCATCCGTAATAGTCAATAATCAAGATGTATGTACAACAGGTGCAAGTGCCGCAGTTCAAACACAGATACTCGGTATTGCAGGTGCTACAGTGAATACTGATGAAAACTGTGAACGATTAAAATTATCAAGAAGTTTATATGGTATGGGTATGAAAGTGGCCGCAGTATCCGTACTCTGTCAAGACCCTAGAGTTTTTGATGCGATGGAAATGGCAGGAACACCTTGTCCTTTCTATGGAACAATTGGGGAAGTGGCCCAAGCAGGATGGGATAATTATCCTCAAGATAAACCACATGCAATCATAGAGAAAGAAAAAATTGATAGACAAAATAAAATTACTAGTGGCATCACTTTGGGTTCTTTGTTGCTTCTATTCTTACTCTAACGCAGAAAAAGTAACTACCGAAGATTTACTAGGTGATAGTACCGATGTAAATATTAATGATGTAAATACTTCAGGCAATAACTATGGTATGCAAGGCTCTGAGTTTACAACAGGCAACCAATCGCAAGGTGGTGGTTCTAAGACTTTTGATATAGATTTATCAGAGTATGAAAATATGAACTCAATTGACTATGGAAGTAAAGTTTACAGTCATAGTTCTAATACATCAGTTCCTTTATGTGCTAATACAACAAGTGATTGTAAAGATGAATTTAAAATAACCGTCAATCTTTATAATAACGGAATATTAGAAAAACAATATATTCATAGTTATGTTAATATAGATTGGGCAGGTTCAAAGAATTTTGAATATACACAAGATGTATCAGGTTTAACTTTTAATTCAGCAGAATTAGAACTGTATGGTATTGATAGAGGATACTATGGTGGATATTTTGGCCCAGGATTTTCTGATTATTATTTTACAACAACCTATGAAATTATAGAGATTGTTATAGACCAAGTCTTAGACCAAATAGAAATGGATGTTATTGATGTATCTTATGATGTCTATGAGGATATAAGTTTTGAAATAGAGATACAAGACCCACAAGGTGAAATGCTATCATTTGAATTTGATATGGTAGAACCTGAGGTAGTCGATATACAGATTGATGCACCTTCACTAGAAGAATTTAGTATCGAACCTACAGTAGAAGAAATACCTGTAGATATGGAAGTAGTTCAACTAGATATGGAACAGATGTCTGAAGAGATAGATATTCAAATTGAAGTTACACAAGAAGAACCCGATAGCGAACCTACTCAAGAATCCGATATGGAAACAGAGGAAGAAAGAGAGCCAGAAGCTGTACAAGAGAAGCCAACAAAAGAACAAGTGGCTCAAAAGATTATGGCAAGAGTGATAGAGCAAGGTAATCAACAAGTATTAAATAATGTTAAACTTGCAGTGATGGCTCAACTATCCGATACAGATGGTTTTAATGCATATCAATCAAAAGTTTTACAAGATGCTGAATTATACATTAGTGAGATTATGTATGACAGTATACAATTACAAGACCCTTATGCTAGAGATTATAATTTAGCACAAGATTATATAATGGAGAAAATGGTAAATCAACAATATGGCAGAAATTGAATACAAAGGAATTAAAGTAGGTGGCTCAAAGCTACTTCTTATCTTACCCTTATTGGGTACATTAATAGGTGGACTTTGGGGTGGTTTTGAAGTTTATCAAAGATATATCAGTATGGAAAAAAAGATAAACTCTTTTGTTGCTCCTGACCTTAGTGAGTTTGATAAAAGTATTGCCCTGATAGAATCACAAACAAAATCAGAACTAGAATTAATTACTCAACAAATTAATGGTATGAAGAGTGAATTAGATATGATTCTAGAAGAAATAACATTAGTGGCCAATACGGCAAAAGAATTAAAAGATGACCTGAAGGGTGACGTAAGACAACTACAATTAGACAAAAGACATTTAGAAGATATAGTTGATAGTGTCAAAAATAAAACAAGAGAAGAATTAAGATTATTTGAAGAAAGTATTAAAGATTTAGAAAGTGACCTTGATTTAAAAATTAACAAGGCGTTAAACAACCCACTCAATGCCCTCAATAATTAATATACAGGAGAAACGTATGTCATTAAAAAAACTAGAAGAAGAAGTCTCTAAACTTCGTAAAGATAATAAAGTATTAAAAGCAGAGAATAAAGAATTAGCTACCCATAATAAATTTTTACTGGATAGATTAGAAACATGGGCAGAAAGAAACTTTCAAGAAAGACAAAAGTGGATGAACATGACAGTCGATGAAGTCATTGCGATTAATAAAAATAAACCTGACTATGCTAAAGAAAAAGAATTAGCTAAAGCATGGGATGAGCAAAGTGAACGTGTGGCTAACATGAAGGTAGCAAACGGATGAAATTAGAACTGAAAACACTACTACCTTATTTAGTATTACTGGTAACCATTGGTATGACTTGGGGTATGTTTTCAGAAAGGCTAGATGCTGTGGAGCGTAAGGCTGATTCCGTTTCATTGATACAACAGGATATAGCAGTGATAAAAGAAAAGATTATGTGGATGGAAGCATACTTAATAAAGAGGAGTAATTAATGGCGTACAAACCGTTTACCGAATTATCTCAAGAACAACAAGAAGTATTTGGTACAGAAGAAAAGTATAAGAGTTTTATGGATGCTAATGCTGCACAACCAACAACAACTCAACAAACAAATCAAACAGTTCAAGAACCTTTAACAGACCCCTCTCAAGTGGTACAGGCCCAAGTCGGTGCTGCAATGAGACAGCCTACCTTACCAACAGGAACTGCTGTTACTCCTGGATTAGCATTACAACAAGTTACACCCACAACATTACAAACAACTCCAGGATTACAAGGACAAGTTCAAGCACCTGCTCCCACACCTACTGTTGCACCTACAATTCCAACAGCAGAAGTACCGAGTGCGGCACAAATTCAACAAGCAACAGTAACATCTGCTCCACAATATCAAGCAGTCACAGGTCAAGCTGTACCCCAAATGGTAGCAGAAACAGGTGTTGTCACACAACCGATGGTGGCCGCTCAAGAAGATTTACAGGCTCTACCACCTGAAGCAACCGTTCAAGGTCAACTCGCTAATATTTCCCAAGCTATACAACAATCAGTCGATGAGGGTAAACCTCTTCCTGCTTTTGCTCAAGGGGCAAAGAGACTAGTCGATGCCGCCATGCAACAGCGTGGTCTAGGTGCATCAAGTATTGCCGCTGAGGCTCTAGCTACAGGTGTACTACAATCATCTATTCCGATTGCTCAACAAGATGCACAGTTTTATCAACAAGCTGTATTTCAAAACTTAAACAACAGACAACAAGCGGCAGTTTTAAATGCTCAACAATATTTTCAAATGGATATGCAGAACTTATCCAATAGACAACAAGCAAGTTTAACTAATATTCAATTAAGACAGCAATCTTTGTTGACTGACCAAGCGGCAGAAAATGCATCATTACAATTTAATGCACAAAGTCAAGCACAAACTGACCAATTCTTTTCTAGCTTACAAACACAAATTAATACTAATAATGCGTCAAGACAAGATGCGATGAATCAATATGCTGTAGCTGAATCAAATAAAATATCTGCACAAAATGCACAAAATGAAATTGGTGTAGCAGAAGCTAATGCACAAAGAGAAGCTACTATTAGTCAATTTAATGCACAGCTTGAAGACCAAAGACAAAGATTCAATGTGGAAAATCAAAGATTAATTGACCAATCAAATGTCACATGGAGAAGAAGCGTTAATACAGCAAACACAGCAAGTATTAATGCGGCCAACCAAACAGACGCACAAAATTTATTAAACATTTCTAACTTTGCACTATCTGCACTATGGCAACAATGGAGAGATGAAGCCTCTTGGATTAATACTTCTTCAGAAAATGCAAAAGATAGAGCACATAACGTAGCAATGGCGGCCCTAGAAAGAGAAACAGAATTAGCACTTCTTGATGAAGAATCTAAAGGACAACTCAATTCTATCATTGGTGCTATTGGTTTAGAAATATTTGCAAATCTATAAGGAGATAACATGGCTTTAGGAATAGGGGATATATTTAAAATAGGAGCAAGTCTACTAGGTAGTGGTGGAGGTGGTATACCTGATGCACCAACTGCCCCTGATGTAGATTTTACAAGATACATGATTGATGTAAGAAGTCCAGAAAAAGCAGTAGGAGTAGGGGGAGTTCAACAAACTTCCGCACAATACTCTCAGTTTCTTCAAGCATGGGATAGTTATTTAAAGAATGATTATTTAGAAATGTCTAAAAGGTTTTTAGGATAATGGCACTAGAAAGAACACAAAATCCATTTGATGCACCTATTCCAGGACAATCATTAACAGATAGCCCAAAGAATTATGTGTGGGAAAATCCACCAAGATTTACTAAAATAGAAGATGCATCTATCTTTGTATGGGAAAGACTACAAAGAAAAGACACCTTAACTAAAATGATTATGATGTTAGAGACAGGTGTTTCTGTAGAATCTTTAACAAGAGTAATTATATTTTCAGGATTTATGGAAGGTGCATTCAGTGTAGACTTAGCTATCTTACTTACTCCTGTAGTTCAGAAAATGATAATGGCTATCGGTCAAGCATCAGGTATTGATAAAATAAAAGTAACTAGACCTAAACCAAAAGAAACACAAAAGGTATTGAAAGACATATTTAATTCTAAAAACTTTGCTGAAGACGTAAGAAGAATGGAAAGCAAAAATAAAAAAGATAAAGAAAAAAATATGGAAGAAGAAGAGAAAGAAATGGATAAAGGATTAATGTCAAGAGGTAAAAAATAATGGGATTACTAAGTTCTAAATCATTAAGACAAATTGCCGTAGGTGCAGGTAGTCGAGCCTTATATAAAATTAATGAAGCAAAAGAAATAGGAAATAAAGGATTAGAAAATTTAACTGTAGCAAAAGATGAAGTTAATGCAGAAGTAAAGAAACTAACTGAAAACTATAATGAAGCATTGATTGTAGGAAGTTCTGCAGGTGGTGGAGCATTTGCTAATTATATGTTTCAACAAATGGGTGCAGAAAAATTAGGTGGATTAAATAATTTATTACCTTCTCAAAAAGAAGAAGAAATACAGGCAATGAGAGTAGCTTTTGATTCTCTTTCTGCTGAAGATAAAAAACAATTTGAAGATAGTCCTTACAAGACAACTGTATCAGAAGCCTATAAACAAGATACAAGTAACACTATCAAGAACGGTTTAGTAGAATATAATAACTTAGGTAAAGCTACATCAAACTTCTTAATGGATGGTTTAACAGGCGGTGTACAAAAACAGATAAGAGAAGAGAAAGAAAGAATTATAGGTGGTGTCACAACACCTGAACTAAAAGATATACCTGTCACACAAGGTGTTTCTTTCTATTCACCTACTTTAACTCCTGTTAATATTATAAATAATAATGGTGTATATGAAAAAATGTTAGTGGAAGAGGTAGACCCCGCAGGTCAAGGAACAGGTCAATTTACTATAGGTACTCCAGATACAAATCCTTATTATCAAACTGTGGCTAATATTGATGCTCAAGCACAAACTATGATAGAATATGGATTCACAGGAACAGTAGCAGATGCAAGGGGATATGTTATTGAAAAGATGAATAATCCAAAATATAATCATCCTAATTTAAAATACATGACAACTGCTGCTGACAATGCACCAATTATTAATACGGTATATACTGTATTTAGTAATGCATTAACTAATGGTGATACTGAAACAATGAAAGAAGGCATTGCTGAACTAAAGAAAGCAGGTAGAAATTCTGAAGCAGAAGAATTACAAGAACAGTTTGATGACTTTATATCTAGACAAAAACAACAATTTGAAGAAAAGAAAGCAGAACAAGAACTGATAGAGAAAAGACTATCAGAAACAGATACCGTATCAGAGGATGACGGTTTATTCCCTTCAATTTCTAAACCTAGATTTAGAAGTGACGGGCCATTAACTTATGAACAATGGAGTAGCCTATCACCAGACGCAGTAAAAGAAATATACAAAGTAGGAAGTGGTATATCAACTGAAGGTCTAAGTGAAGAAGATAAGGCTTTTGCAGAAAAAATAAATACAGCACTAGGACTGTCCTAAAATGGTAATCAATCCAAAGTTTTTATCTTCAAAAGAAGAAGATGAAACACGCATATCTACACCTACATCGGGTATCAATCCCAAATTCATTTCAGATAAATCTACTGTAGGAACTACCACAACAATCACACCTAAAAAGAATCTGTTTCAATCAACAGATTTAACTAATGATGCTGAATCTATCGACCCACCAGAGGTTGACAATGCCTATTCTTATGCCTTTAAATTAGGTTTACTTGATACATATAGAGGTGCAAAGCAAATTGCAGGTATAGGCGAAGAGCAGATGAAAGTTAATCAGCAGAAACTAAATGAATTAATGCAAGGTGAAAATGGTGGTTGGGTAACTGCTGCTTATTTTGCAGGTGCATTACTAGACCCTGCAGGATGGCTAATACCTTTTGGTAAAGCAAAGACTATATACTCTATGGCTAGAACTGGTATGGTATCAGGGGCTATTGCAGGAGCTACAGGATATGTTGATGAAGAATCTGTTATTGATTCTAGAGGAAAACAAGCGTTATTAGGTGCGTTTGGTGGAGGTATTGTATCACCTGCAATGGGTGGTTTAAAAAACCTTGGTGTTAAAGTAACAAAAAAAGGTACAATGATACCTTTAGGTAAGAAACTTACCAAAGAAGAAATGATTGCAAGGGGTGCATCAACCGTACAAGTTCAAGGTGCATCTGTTACAGGTAAAGCGGCAACTACAGGTGGAAGAATTAAAACAGGTGGCCCAAGAGAATTATTAATACAAAAAGATGAAGAGATAGCCAAAGAAGGTAAAAGTATTTTTGATGCAGTTAAAGATGTATTTAAAAAAGAAACAAAAGAGATTCCTTTTCCATTTGTAAAGAAAGTTCATGATATTCCTAAGCCTACTTCTAAACCTACTAAATGGTTTTTAAGTAGACTACTACAAGGATATCAAAAGAATTATGAAAAACATATCGGTAAAAGACTATTAGAGACTGTAAAAACGGGTGAAGGTGGAACTGCTTTTGCAGGTGGTGTCTCAGGATTTATGTTTGATTATCCTGATGATGAAGATTTAAGACCTGCATTAAGTACAAGATTTATGAATGCTACTGTTGGTGCAATGTTAGGGTACGGTGGTATAAAGTTTTTAAAAAGTGATAAAGCAAAAAAATTAAATCTTGTAAAAAGAACTAAGTTTGGTGAAGGTAAAGACCAAGTAGAATTTGTAGAAACCTATCCTGAATTATTTGCAAGATGGTTTATTGATAGGGCAGGGTTACCAAAAGATTATAGACTAGCAGAAATACAAGCACAAGGATTAGAAAATAGCTTAGCTTCTTCTATGATATCTTTAGCTAAAAAAGCACAGCAATTAACAGAAGATGAAAATAAATTACTCTATAATATATTATCTGGTGATGCGTCAATGGATATTGCACCTCTTAAAATACAAAGATTAGCAAAAAAAGCTAGAGGTAAAATAACTAGCATGACACAGAGATATATTGATTTAGGATTAATGTCGCAAGATGAAGCACAAAGAAATATTAATACCTATATCATGAGAATTTATAAAGAAGCATCCGATAAAGATTTATCTAAAATAAAAGGTCCTATTAATTTTGAGTTTAAAAAAATTGGTGATGAATTAAGAGGTAGAGGATTCTTTCAAGAGTATACTGCTAAACAATATATTGATGATTTAAGATTTGAGAAAAATATAATTGATGATGTTGTTGATGAAACACATCGTGGATGGGAACTTCCACCTGATGTAAAGTTTAGAGACAATAAACTATATAGAATACAACCTGATGGTACAGAAAAAGTGATTAGGGATGATGAAAAAATATCTCTACGTTGGGAATATTCTAAGCCTGAAAGATTATGGATGGGTGAAGTAGAAAATGCGGCCATCACTATGGAATATACAGGATTAGTAATGTCTAGAACCATCGCTAAGTATCAATTCTTTAGTGATATCGCTAATAAATATTCTATTAATGCAGAGGGTAGAACTAAAGAAGAAATGTACAAACTTGCAGGTAAGTATTTAAAGATACCTGACACAAAGATTGAAGGAACACCTCATAATAAATATGGAAAATTAGCAGGTAAATATGTTCCTGAAGAAGTGTGGAAAGATATTGTTGCTATGAAGAAATATCAAGACACTTCTTCTAATGGTTTTTGGGAAGGTTATAAAAAATTAAATAGCTTATGGAAAGTCTCTAAGACTGCGTGGAATCCGACAGTACATGTAAATAACATATTTGGTAACGTAGTATTAAGTGACTTAGCAGATGTACCTATTCTTCCTTTTCGTAGTGAAGAAGGTAAAATAATTAATCCTTTATTTGACGCTTGGAAAGCATTAAGAACAAATGCAGGTGGAGTAGGTAAAGAATCTGATGTAGTAGAACTAGCTAAACGTATGGGAGTTTTAGATGCAGACTTTGTACAACAAGAAATTAGAAATTTTAAATTTGATAAGCTAGGTGATATATATAAAACAAAAGCAGGGGAAAGTGAGTGGTCTACTTCTGTAGGATTAGCTACTAACATCTACAGAAAAGTAAAAAGAGCAATTAAAAATAATGAGATAACAGGTACTCTTGAGGATTGGTATAGATTAGAAGACCAAGTATTTAGATTAAATGCATTCATGCATAGAATCAGAATAGGTGATAGCTATGAAGATGCGGCATTATTTGCAAGAAAACAGTTTATTGACTATGATATTAAAGCACCTGCAATTGATAAATTAAGAAATAGTGTAACACCTTTTATAGCATTTACTTATCGAATGGTTCCAATATTAGCAGAAGCTGCAATTATGAGACCTACTAAGTATGCAAAGTATGCGGCATTAGGTTATGGTTTAACTAGTTTAGAAGGTATGATTGGTGGTGAAGAAGCAAAAGTAGAAAGGGCATTACTTCCTGATTATGAAGCAGGTAATATCATGGACTTACCTTTCATGCCAAAGAAAACAATTCGTATTCCATTAAAAGATGAAAATGGTAGACCAAAGTTTTTAAATATCAGTAGACTATTTCCGGGTGGAGATATATTAAGTTTTGAGGGAAGAAAAGCTGTACCTTTTTTACCTGAACCATTACAACCATCTTTTGGTATTGTAGGTGATGCTGTTCAATCTATGTTTGGATACGATATATTTAGAGGTGAGCCAGATATAAGAAGAGGTGACGGTGGTGCTATAGAAGAAACAATGGAAGCATTAGATATGTTTGGTAGAAAATTAATTCCAAACTTCCCTTATATTCCAGGGGCATACTCTACTGCTAAATTAGAAAGGGCAATGAAAGATGTAAAATCACCTTATCGTGTTCCTGAAACAGAGATACAAGCATTGTTTAATTCTTTTGGTATTAAGTTAAGTAACAAAAGCATACAAACTTTAGCACTATCTCAAAAGACTCAACTAGAAAAAGATGTCAGAAAAAAGAAAACCCAAATCAATAGACTAAAAAATCAATATTCAGGTGGTGCAATTGATAAAGATGAATACATAAAAGAAGTAGGAAAGTTAATGACAGATATTAAGAAGCTACAAATAAGATATTTTAAAAAACTACAAGGTGAAGACCCCTATGCATTTAGGTGGTTTGATACATTTAGCAAGGAGGATGAATAAAATGTTTGGTGGATTACCAGTAGAAATGATTACAATGCTAGGCTCTAGCGTACTCGGTGGAGTCATGTCCATATGGGCGCAGAGTATTAAAGCAAAACAAGAAGAACAAAAGATGTTAATGGAACGTGCAAACTTCCAAATGAAATCTATTGAGAGTGCAAGAACTTATGAGAACAAAGGATTCCAATTCACAAGAAGAATCATCGCATTAACTGCAGTTTTTTTTATTATAGCATGGCCCAAGTTAGTGCCAGTTCTATTCGATGTTCCAGTTATATTGACATGGACAGAGTTTACACAGGGATTCTTATTCCTAATAGAGAAGAAGGAAGTATTAATGGACAAATCATTTTTAGGTTTAGTGATAACTCCTCTTGATACACATCTGATGTCAGCTATCGTGGGTCTATACTTCGGTGGAAGTTTGGTGAAGAAGTAATGGTATTAAACATAACTATACCTGTAGGTAAAAAAAAGGAAGGTCCTGATATTGAGTTAAAGAAAAAACCTACAGAAAAAATAGAAGAGAATTTACTTACTAGATTAATAGTTGCAGAAGCAGGAAATCAGTCTACTAAAGGTAGAGTAGCTGTGGCTAATGTAGTAATGAATAGACTAAATAGCCCATTAAGTTATTTAAGTGGTGGTGATGGTAAAAAGAATATAGCTAATGTAATACAAAATCCTAATGCATTTGAATCTTATACAAATCAGAATATGTTTAATGAAGATTTTGTAGACCCTACAAGCGATGTTTATAAAGAAGCTAACTTTATAGCAAAGAAAGCTATTTCAGGTGAACTTCCAGATATAACACAAGGAGCAACACACTTCCTAAACCCTGATGTAGTAATAAAAAGAGAAGGTAAACTTCCTAGTTGGTATTATAATCTGGAAAAAAGACTAACGATAGGTGACCACGAATTTTTATATGAAGGTGTACGCTAAACTATCTTATTAATAAACTGAGTCATCCTGTCAGATAATTCTTCAAACTGATACTTCGTTTCTCTTGCTACAGATACAATCACATTTGATTGTCTAAATTCAGGATACATTTCTTGGAGGGTTTTGTTAAGGACTTTGTAATTGACAGTGTCTTCGTCAATAACTAAATTAAAATCTCGATTGATACCTAAGGAATAGTTTCCGATATCAATCTTATAATCAAACTTTCTTCTTACTAGGTTCTTCCATTCGTTCATCCTTTCTCTCCTCTAATTTTAATAGAACTTCCATACTTCTAAACACTTCACCATAGGGCTTAGTCCACAAATATTTCAAGACTTCCTGTCTTTGTTCCTCACTTATTAAATAAGTCTTCATTTCTTTTCTTCTCCTTTTCTTTTTCAATCTTATCTATCTCGCTATTAACAATAGCATATATATCATCAAAGAATACTTTGAGATTAGCATAGGTTATTTCAAACACACTTTTCTCTTTAGCATTTTTCATCTCAAATGCATCTAATGATACTAACAGTTTACCTGTAAATGGGTCTTTAATTATTCTCATTTTTATTTTTAATATATTCCCTAGATGTTTTTTCTATTTCTTCTATTTTCTTTATAATGTAATCTGGCAAATTTATTATACGAGATTCTTTTGTCCAGTTATCTAAGTCTTCTTTAGTTGGTTTTGTATTTTTTATTTTAATTCGTTTCATATCTTTTAATCAACCTTTGCAGATACCATTCTGCTTTCTTTAAATCTTCTACACCATTCTTCTTTCTAAATCTAGTCACATACTTAATGACATTACCTTGGAAGTAATCCATGTCATGTGACTCTATGTAATCAGCAGTTTCAATACCACTCTTATAATAATCAGGATTAATCTTATCCATAGTTTTCAATGTTAAGTAAATCTTTAAGGGGAACTAACCAACCCCAAGAAGTATTATTATCACCCCCAGGAACAGAACGATACTTATTTTTTTCTACAATCTTTTTGAGTCTATCTGTTTCTAAAGAGATAGCAAAACAAAACTTCTTACCTTTGTATAAATTAATAGTCCAATACTTTGATTGTGTCTTATTGATTCCACTATCTTTTCCTCTACTTTTGTATTCACAAAAATGATTACCACTTTTAATCCACTTATCAATCTCAGATTTAACCTCAACCATATCCCCTTCAAGTAAGTCACCAATTATTTTCTCACCCTTCTTACCAACAACTAAGTCAGCTTTAAAATCACTTACATATTCCATTTAAAACTCCTTTTGCAAATCTTTCTAGCTGATATTGTGTTGCATTAGATTTCATCTGATTTGCTAGTAATGATATTAATTGTATATTATCTTTTGTATAACCTTTACTAGAATCAACTCTATCTACAGACATAGTATACTCTGAAGGTTCTAAAGTAAATTTTTCATTTAAGTAACGGCATGTGTAATTACACTCAGCTAAAAGATTCATCATAAAATTTAAGTCTAAATTATACTCTAGTCTGGATAGTTTTGCTCTTTTTTTTATATTGTTCAACCTTAACATCATTAAACCTTTCCAAGAACTCTTTAGATAATCATAATAATTTTTTCTTTTTATTTTAATTATAAAAGATTTTTCTTCTCTTCTTTTTTTAGAACGAGATAATGTTAAGTTTTTATTTTTTATATACCACTGCTTACCATACTCTTTTTGCTTTTCAGAATTTTTATAAGGCATTAGTTTAACTTCTTTCTCCATTCGGATATATTCAAAAGGTTATCACGGCCATTCTTTTTTACATCTTTTTTCTTATTCTCTATCTCAGCCACACTTAATCCAATCTCATAGACCATATCAGGGTCATCCAAAGCTATCTGGCATAGGCCCATAGCTACAGTATAACACATTACTTTTTGTTCTGTATCTTGTTCATAGTTAGAATGTAATCCACAGGCAAATTTATTATCGCCATAGGGTTTAATGACAATAACAACACTATCATTATCAACTGGTACTCGTTTCATCGACTGTCTCCTTTGGTTGATTTATTTCTGCATACCAAAAATATTTAGGACTCTTTGCTTTAGATTGTTGTTGGGGCAAGTATTGAACATTATCACCCCAACATTTATGCTTATATGGACAGAAAGAACATACAGTACCTAAAACTTTATTACCCGTTTTCTTTTGATAGAAACTTTCTTCAATTAAATCAAAACATCGCTCAAATGGTTCATCATCCATTAACGCTTTGATATTTTTCTTTACGGTAGCAAGAGCATGTTGTCGATACTTCTCATCATCCTCAGGGGGGCTACTTACTAGCAACTCCCCTGTAGATTTATTGACAACAATCCAACCACCGAAAGGCTTGGTGGTGGCTTCTGAATACAGATACCCTTGGGATAAGTATCCGAAGACATCGTCTTCTACGAACTTTTCAAATCCACCACCTTGTTCCCCAAACTTTTTATCAAAGGCAAAAGGGGAAGCACTCTTGATATCATATACTTTATCGTCAATAATAATATCATAAGTTCCCTTGATGTCAAAATATTCTGCATCAAGTTTAACTTCACCCTGTGTACTATCTATGTTTGCCTTAACTGATTTTAGTAACATCACCACCACTGCTTCTAGGATGTCACCAAATAAATTACGTAACTTATAATTGTAATTCTCAAAATTCTTTAATGATTCGTCATTGAAATATTTCTTTTCCATTTGTAATTGGCATAGTGGTTTGCCAATATTGGACATTCTAATTCTAAACTCTTTCTCTCTACTGTCTGTAAATTGTTTTTCGATTGCCTTTCCACAATCTTCTTTAAACTCTTCAAGTATGTTCTTAGGTATGGCGACAGGCTCGTTTTGAGCCTGTGCCAAAAATGATTTTACTTCTTCTAAGAAAGTCAAGCTGACATTTCCTCTAAGATAGCATCATCGTCTAGGTCATCGGGAGAGACCACTGCTTTATGTTTTTCAGTTATAGCATTATCATATTCCTTTCTAACATAATCGTTCTCATTCTTAACATAGTCAAGGAAATCTTTGAGAACTACCTTATCTTCATCGGAGAATTTCACATCCTTATTGGAATCTTTTATCTTAGCTACAAAATAAGTGACGCTTCCTTTAGTATGTTTTTCTGTACCAAAAAATTCTAGCACAGTATTATACATAATCTTATTCCTTTTGGATAGACTTTTTAATTGGTCACCAATCGGTAGGAAGTTTACACCCCTCACTCTATAAACAACAGGTTCATTAGTCAGTGTTACCTCATCGCCTTTTGATGTCTTACCTTTAATAGATACTACACCAAATACATTACGATAACATGTAATTTTTTCCTGTTCTCTTTTTGCTACAGGGTCTAGGTCTTCACGCAATGCTTTCGGTACGCTACCACAGGCATCTGTACCATTGGTATCAGGCTTTGCATCCGACCAACTTGTGAACATCACAGATTTATAATTGTTTTCCTCATTCTCTTCATCATATTTTTTGTATTGAAAAGTATTAAGGAAAGGTCTAAAGGATACTTTCTCTGCAAAAATAGAACCATGTTCTTGTGTTTCTACTTTGTACAATCCACGTTTTATTAGATTGCCGTCTGCATCCTCAGCATCATAGTTTATAGATAATCTACCTAAAGTAGAGCCACCTGAATCAACATCTTGACCCAACATAGACATTAACTTATCATTGGATAAATTATCTATTTCGTTTATTAAGTCATTACTCATGTATTATATACCTCATATTATAATTATATTATATCATATAACTGTGGATAAGTCAAGCCAATTATTACCTTTTTTTATTTCAAAATCTAAAGGTACATTGAGTTCACAATTATATCTTGTTAATAAAGAATCCTTGACATTGATAAATCCTGTCTTGATAATACTTACCACATCATCAACTTCATCAGGATGAACATCAAGAACAACCGAATCGTGAACAGTATTGATAATAATACTTTTAAGTTCACGTTCTTTGAGAAGTTCCCACACATTAATACAAGCTAAAGGAACAATATCAGCCGTGGCAAAACCTTGAACAGGATAGTTTTTTATATTCGTAGAATTAGAATAGGTTATAAATCCTGTACGTTTATTCATACGCTTGTAGACATTAGGAAAAAAGTATTCTCTACCACTAGGTAATCGAACAATGTTTGTTTTGTATGCTCTTTCCTGTAAGTCCATATGCCACTTTGCTATATCTTTATACTTCTTCAAAAACTTATCATAATATTCCCTTTCTTTTTTCTTGCCCATCATTCCCCCATATAAAGGTTTAAATGTGTGGGCCTTTGCATCTTGTCTTGAACAACCAATAACATCAGCAGTGTATTGATGAACATCAACACCATTTTTAATATCTTTCATACCTTGTATATCTTGGGCTAAAAAGACGGCAGTACGAAATTCTAACTGTGCAAAATCTACTTCAATAATTTCACCATTCTCAAACCTAGATTTAATTACTCGTTTCACAGGAAACTTATCACCTCTTGGCATATTCTGGAAGTTAGGTTTAGATGAAGATAGTCTACCTGTGACTGTAGTATGCTGATTAAAAGAAGGATGTAATACTTTATTCTCTCTTACATTATCTTTAATTCCGGTGATAAAAGTATTAAGATATGTTTCAATAGCACTATACCGAATAATACTATCAACAAATTCTTTTAGTGAACCTTCTGCTAGTTTACTAATTCTATTTAAAGTTTCTTTGTCTGTCTTAAATCCACCTTGCGATACATCATAAACTTGTCTAGTCTTCCAATTAAATCCTGCCTTAGCTTCTGTTTCAATAAATAACATGCCTTCGCTTTTACATTTAGGACATTTGTTAGTAGACTTAAAAGGTGTACCGTCTTGTTTTATCTTACGGATATACCCAACACCACTACACATACCACATTGCTGAGCAATTGTTTTATAGACTTGGTCAGTATGTTTCAATGTTAACTGTTCTACTTCTCTTTCGGTCATGTCAGGTCTTTTCTTTGGCTTCCCTGTTCTCTTATCAATACCTACATTAAATAAGTTTGACCAAGTGTTTTTATCCTGTACCTTTCGAGAATAGATAACCTTAGATAAATCCTCAGTAGATGATAAGTTAATCTTTGTATCACCCATAACTTGTTGGATAATTTTATTAATCTTATTCTTTAACTGATAGTATTCTTGATTCAATTCCTTTTCCACCAAATCTAATTCTTGTAAGTCAATATAGTTTCCATTACATTCCATATCAATTAAGACACGTAGAAAATCATTCATTAAATCTCTTGTAGGTTTGAGTATCTTATTCCCAGGCTGATTATATAATCTTACTTGTGTAAGATATAACTGTCGAGTAATAGCAACATCTTGCTTACCATACTCTTCTAGTTTTTCTAAAGGAATCTCATCAATACCATAACCTTCATCCATGTATGTCGCTAAAATATCAGACTTCATACTTACTTGTCTTCTCTTACAAGATTCTTTTAAGGATACAGATTGTCCTTTTGTTCCTCTGTTCATGATGTATTCTGCTAACATAGTATCATATAACTTACCATTGTATTTAAATCCAAACTCATAGAGCCATGACATATCAAACTTTAAGTTATGTCCTACAACTAAAACAGATTTATCAAGTAAGTCCTGAACTGCCTGTTTATTTTCTTGAATCTTCTTCATATCTTTCATATCTTTATGATAAAAGAAGAAGTATTGGTCATTGATTCCCACACTCACCAACTTATTCTCTGGGTGGAAGGGAGTAGGGTCACCATCTTTGGTGAATGTTGTTTCTATATCTAATACAGTAATCACTGCTATTATCCTTTCTATTCTAATATTGATTTGTATTGTGACAAGGCAGGGATAATGTGTAGATTAAATACAGGATGTGTTCCTGATAATTTATTCTTGGATATAGATATGGTTCTTCTATAGCCTTCTTCCACATCTAATTCTTCTACTTCATTCTTGCCAATACCAATAATTAAATCAGCTTCAGCGGCCTTTCCTGTCTTTGAATTTTCCATAAGATTAAAACTCAGTGTTGCTTTGCCATGTCCTTCAGCAGATGCCTGTGACATTCCAATCACTAAACAGTTATATCTCTTTGCTAATTCTCTACCTTGTCTATATATTTCTCTTAACTTTTCATGAGAAGAATTATATTTACCTGTAACATTTACCTTATCCAATTGGTCAATCACTAAGATGTCAACCTCATTGTCTTTACAATAAGTATCTAAGTCTTCCATAGTCATGTCTACTTTGTCATGAGTATATATTTTATCTTTAATCTTACGCCATTGTTCCTCAGCTAAATGTCTACTACCATTGTACACTTCTTTTCTCGTAATGTCACTACAGGCGTTGACCATTCTCATCTGTGTTCTCTTCGCAGGTTCTTCATTAATGAAGCTATGGCAGTTATATCCTTGCCATGCGAATCCGTCTTGCTTAGCAACAAGGCTAACCCAAAATGCAGTCTTTCCTGTTTCAGGTCTAGCGAATACAACCATAAAGTTACCACGACCAATACCACCCGTAGCATTTTGAAGTTCATTAATGTTAAACTTAAACTCACCATTATGTTCATTGATAGATAACAACTCATCAAAGTCATTGGTGACTAAGGTATTCTCTTTGTCTTCAAAGTTCTCTTCATCAATCTCATTCAAGAATCTTTTAATCTCTTGAAAAGAATGTTTACTAGGATTGTTTCCTAAGTTAATACATAGCTTAGACATCTCATCTGCCTTAGCCATTTTGTACATACTCTTAATAGCATTTTCAATGACACTATCAGTCATTGGTTTTGATTGTTCCAAACGACTGATAATGTTTTTGATGTTTAGCTGAGCATTAACACTTTGATTAGAGAAGTAGGTTTCAAAGAAACTGATTCGTAAATCGTCATAAGTAATCTGTTCTATGTCAGGATTGTCATCATAGATTTGACAGATTGCTCTGTAAATATCTCTTACTCCATTAGAGAAAAAGTCATCGCTAATAATATTTCTAACTCTAAGAAAGTTCTTCTTTGTCAGTAGTATTTTGAGAACATATAATCTTAGGTTTCCGTCTTCCATGTTTGCCTTTCTATCTTACTGTGTAAGATTTAATATTTTAACTCCAATAATCTAGCTTCCATTTCACACTTAGTAATTTCTAGCTGAGTAAGTTTATCTGTCTTACAATTTACTTTTTGAATAGATTCTAATGGCTCAATAGCTATCTCACCTTTTTTATTTTTTTCTACAATGTAGGAACAACCACTAGCACTGAAAACAAAAAGTGTTGTTAGGGCTAATAAAAAATAAGTCGTGATATTCATTACTCTAGTTCCCCAATAATCCTAACGGCAGGAACATCGGTCATGGTTTCTGCATCGAAGTATCTGTTTCTCGTGATACCACAATGTTTTAAATTATTTATAGCACTATCCATAATTACTTCTTCATAGCTACCATATGTACCTTCCTTGACAATATCGCTAAAGTCAGAACGATATCCTGTATCACTAAATGGTAATCGATATTCTTTTAATCTCTTCCATGTAGCAATATTACAACCTGTGGTTTTATCTTTCTTCATAGGCTCAAAGGTATGGTCATCATTTTCCCCTAAGTCTTCTAAGGCCTTGTTATAAAACCCCAAGCTATACATGACAGTAGGCTCACCATAAATATCATCATACCTTTCCTCACCAATCTTTACTATTGTAGCCACCCCCATGATGTCTACTAAATATTTTTTATTCTCATCATATAATCCCATGTTATTCCCTTTCTGTTAATATGAATGTGTTTTGTAGTACTCTTCGTACATTTTTATTGTTTTAGCATCGCCTATAATTTTCATCTTATAGTCTTCTGCTTCTTGTCTTGATAGTTTTATTTTATCAACCAAACTATTTCGATGACAATATTCTCTTTTGTTAGGGTCTAACTTCTTTTCAGAAATATTAGCGTAAGTATCCCATGTCTTCCAGAAATCTTTGTTCTTTTCAGATATCTTAAACCTACCCTTACGACTACCTTTTTTGTAGTGTCTTTCTAACGTATTACTGTACATGCCAATCATACACAGGTAGATTGAGAAACACATAAAAGATAATAAATAAAACAATGCCTACTAATACCATTACTAACCAATCTTCGTGCATAATTCTTCCCCCCATTTCTTTAATTCGTTAATACTGTAATGCTTCAAATCCTTATCAATCATTTCTACATAACTAGGAATGTGATAGGATAGAGCATCCCTTATCTTAAAACTTTTATCCGTTGCATCTTTGTCTAGACATACAAAACATCTATCCACTTTGTCAGCAATCGGAACAATAAACTCTTCAGGTAATTTTGTACCCATGATAGCAATACCTGTGAGATTAGCCATAGCTACTTTACACGCTGAAACGCAGTCTTCTACAAGTACGCCTAAGTATTTGTTTGTACCCACCATGAAAGGCACTGATGATGTACCATACTTATACCACTTGGGAAGACTGCTTTCAGATAAGGTACGACCAATCGCACCAATGACTTCACCATTGTCTTCTACTAAAAAAACTATTCTATCTTGCTTTACATCATACATCATTCTTGCTTCGGTATTCTCTAGCTGATACTTATCGATGTATGCTCTTGCTTTATTATTTCCGTAGACGGTTACAAATTCCTTAGGAATAATGAAATTACCACCATTAATAGGAGTGTTCGTCTTACTGTGTAAGAAATTTTGTAAGTCGTCTACGGTAGTACCCACATTCAGTGAGCCTTTTGCATCGCAGTTAGCATGAAAACAATACCAATTGATTTTACCATTCTCATTTCTAACTGAAAGGGTATTGCGATTCAAACAGAATATACAGTCACCACGATAGGATTGACCAGAGGGTATATCTAGTTCTTGTATTTTATCTAATTGGTATTTATATTCCATTCGTTATTCTACTATACACTTTTTTCCACAGATGTCAAGAAAAATTTTATGCTTGACAAATTGCTAAAAGTATGGTAACATCCACATAACGCCTTCGGGGATATAATAATATTATCTACTATACTGTATGTGGAAAATCTAACCATTATCTTTATTAGCTAAACCTACATAAATTATTTCTCTATCAGTTTCTTTGTCATAGATAGAAGACGTTAATCCGTCTAAGATATATTTTTCTTCTGCATCTTGCTCTGATTCTGCATTGACAAAGTATTTCTTTGTTCTAGTTTCCTTCACATACACCACATAATTCTTAGTCGTAGTATCCATTGTTCTTCCTTTCTGTTATTTGTTCTACTTCATAGTCATGAAACATTGTATCAATCTCTTCATCTACGATACAACTTCCTCTCATTCTCTCTACTGCTTCCTCGTCTTCATGCCATGCTCCATGGCCTTCACACACAGGACATTCTTCCCATTCATCATACCTTGGCTCAGGGCATATAGGTATTCTGCCTTGTCCTTCACATTCAGGACATTCTATTCTTATCTTATTCATCGTTCATCCTTTCTATTTTTTTTATTCTTACATACTCCCTATCAAATGAGACGACAGGATTCTGTCTTGACTGTTTCTTCACAATACTTTTTACTAATTGTTTTGCATTGTAAGGTGTATCAGACAACACGTTGTAATGCCTTACATTAATAAGGTGAGTATACACTTTATATTTTTGCATAGCTATTAGTGAAAGGGAACAGTATTTCAGGATTCATATACACACAAACTTGGATTCCTTTCTTTATTAAATTGTTAATAATAATACTGCTCCCTAACATTTGTACATTCTCTCATACTTATTTGGAAATGTCAAGAAAAAAATGTACAAAACTTGCATGGCAGATATGCCATAAAAACACTTGAAAAATAAGGATTTTACTGTACAATAAAGATAGTACAATACACAAAAAAGGGGGTGTAATTTATGAATGTTTTTGGTATTACTCAAAAATCTATCAGCTTTCTGCTTAATCTGTTTTATAATGATAACAACTATGAAAATGGCATCAAGCGATTTGTTGACAATGAATACAGACAGGATGACAGGGAGTGGGCTTACATACAATTTAAGAACAAAGCCTAGTTCTGATGAAAACATGGAATAAAAACCTGTTTTAAGACGCATACAGGGGTCAGTTAACGACCCCCTAGTGTCTTTGTATGGGTCAAAAATCGGTGTAAAATATCTCACCATGCTCTAACATCTCATTTAAATATTTCAAAGTCTTCTCTAAAAATTCTACTCTTTGATATTCTTCATCATCCCAACCTTCCCCATTTCTCCATTCCTTCTTAGCCTTATCTAATTCTTTGGCCGTAAAGTCTATGTAATCTCTGAGATAGTAGACTGCCATTATTTTTTATTAATATCTATATTGATAGAATCAATAATCACTTTCAATTCTTGATTAGTCTTGATGAGATTATCTCGTATCTCTTGCATCACTTGTTTTGTATTGCCATGAAAGTGAGGATGATGTTGCATCCATTCATACGCTAAGATACCACTAAGATATTTTTCTGTATCTCGTAAAGTGTATCGTGCCTTCTTTAATTTATCAATCATCGTTGTTTTCCCCACTTTCTAAGTATGTAAGGTGGTGTTTTATCTGTTAAATTACCACCAGAGCATATCCAATCATCAAAATTTTTGATATTAGATACTGATTCTTCATAGTCACTAATCTCATAATCAATTTGATTAATCAAATCATCAGAGAAATCACAGTCTTTAAGTTTCTCTATTGTTCCGTCATCCCAACTTAACTCTAAGGTGGTTTTCCAACCTACAACTTTATTCATAGACTTTCCTTTTCTAATCTATCTCTTGCTATTTTTTCTGCTTCTTGTTCTGCCTTAGCTACATCTTTGTATTCTTTTAATGTTTCTGCTAAGGCTTCCTCGTACCATTTTTCTAGTAGTATTTCATTATGCATACAACTCATTTTGTTTTCCTTTCTTGCTTATCAAATTTAGCGTTAACTCTTTCAATGATTCTTTGTTTTATTGCTTCCTTTTCTTTCTTACTTACTCCGTCAATGTCAATAATTAAATGGTCATCAAACCAACTTTTTTCTTTTTGTTTTTTCTTAGTCATAGTTTATCCCTTTCTATAAATAGAACAGGGGAATGAAACCCCTGTCCTTGAAGTTAGATTGATTACGCAACTTTAGATTTTTTCTTTTCACCTACTGCGATAACTTGTTCTAATAGATGCTTTAATGGTTTGTAATTTTCTTGTACATATTCCACAAAATTTCTATCCGTCAATAGATTATCTAAATCACTAGAACTCAGTGTCATCATCTTTGTAAAGAATGTCGTACTCACATCCACAAACAAATCAGTATTGGATAACTCATTCACGATATCACTATGAGATAATTCTTCGTGTACCTTTCTTGGTGATTCCTCTACTGTAGGTGGTGTTGTTGATTCTTCCAATTGTACTTCTTCTTTAACTGCTTCTAGTTTTGGTTTAGAAGTTTTGTTGATGAAGTTATTATGGATGTCTTCCATTTTAGAAATGGTAATCGCATTACCTTTCTTATCTCTCAGTCTATTATCTTGAATCGTAATCTTTTTACGATAGACTAATTGACCCCCTCTTGATATTCTACTGTTCATCACATCATAGGCATTACGGCTAATACCTAGTGATTCATCAAAAGGATAAGATGCTAAGATATATTTTCTTACGTTTTTAATTTCTGCATTAGCATCTTTGTTTTTATATTCTGGATAAACATTATCCGATAAGTATTGGATGAGGTCTACAATCGTATGAGAATTTTCTCTTTGTATTTCCTCACTACGCCATGCATCTAGTTTTTCAACTAGTGTAGCGTCAATGACAGATTCCTCTTGTGAAGTTTCTGTTTTGGTTTTTGCTTTGGGCATTTTTATTTGTCCTTTCTGTTCTTAATTGAACATAGTATTTCATACTTGAAACAATTTGTCAAGTAAAAAATTTTCTTACTGTGTAAGACTTTTTTATTTTTTTGCATTGGCAATTTCTGATTTGTAATAATCATCAGCTACTTTTTTATAGTCTTCCACCTTTTCAATTTCTTCTTTGTATTCATCTATTCGATACACTTCAATTAAACTTCCTTTTTGTTTTCGATAGACAGGAAAGGGATATCTTTTTGCTAATTCCCATTCGTGATAGGTGTCTATTGGCTCACCTAAGTTTTGCAATAAGTCATTGATTTTACTCACTTTTTTACCTCACATATTTTTTATGATTTAAGTCGTACATAATTTGTTCGTTTCTTTTTTTAATATTATCATTTGATTTTTCTATCACTCCATTAATCCACCTTTTCTTTTCATGTTTTTGTTTTAACTCTTTTAATTGTTGAGGGATTGATTCAAACCACCTTTTATATTCTTCACTTCGTTTTTCTATACAATCTTGTATCACTGATAAAACCTCACATAAATTATGATTGATGAAACATAGGTGCTAACCACTACGCCAACACCTATCCAAAATATATATTTATTCATTGTCTTTTTTTAATGTTTGCAAATCCTCATACATTTGATTTAATGTGTATTGCATTTCTTCTAGCCTTTCTTTTTTCATACTATTTTGATTTTTCATAAACACTCTTATGAAATGTGTTATATGCATATCACCATATTTTATTTTTGTTTCCTTTGATTGGCAATACCTTTCTTCTTCAAGAAATTCATCCATATCATAAGGTGTTTTTCTTTCGTCTAATAGTTCTTGTATTTTAAATATAGTTCTTAGTTTCATTTTATTTTTCCTTTCAATATATTTTTGTTATCACAAATCCGTCAGCAATAATATCACCTACTTCAATGTTCGTCTTTTGTTCGTATT
>CAACVD010000034.1_pt1 | contig 50720 bp, 77 predicted proteins | sample 2381771 | NCBI WGS metagenome assembly CAACVD01 (sample SAMEA5211965, study PRJEB30684) | marine metagenome | biome: Marine; feature: Epipelagic; material: Water | collected 2015-10-15 | depth 15 m
AGGAATGGGCTATGGCACTAACACAAATTATCAATGCTGGTATTGGCTCTAGTAATACTGTGACAAGTGAAGGGGGTAATGTTACTACCTCTTTGCAACAGGGGTTAGCGAAGGCTTGGGTTTTTGCTTCTAATTCAGCGAGTTTAAATGACAGTTTTTCAATAAGTAGCGGTACAGACCATGGCACTGGGGATTATAGTTACGCTTTATCAAATGCTTTTTCTTCAGTAAACTTTGCACAACAAAGCACTTCTGGTTCTGGTACGCCATCACATAGTGCAACAACTAATCATAGCAGAATAACTTCTAGTGTTGTGGCTATTGAAACTTCAGATGATTCCTCAAATTTTGATAAACAACATCATGTGACAGTACACGGAGATTTAGCATGAGTAGAGCATCAGATTTAGCTAATGTAATAGCCAGTGGTTCTACTGATATTGTAGCCGAAGGTACTGCCACAACTAACTTGCAAGAGGGGTTGGTAAAGGCGTGGGGCGACCATAATAATAGTGGGTCAGCAATTAACAGAAGTTTTAATGTTTCAAGCCTTACAGACGTTGCAACAGGTCAGTCAAATTTTGTTCTTACAAACCCACTAAAATATACTATTGGATTTTCTGGTTATTCTGTTCAAAATATAAGAACAAGTGCTTCAACTACAGAGGCTTCTACTGTTAGACAGAATGACAACAATGCATCAACATTAGCAGTTGTTACAAATGCTGGTGGTACTGATGTTGATAGAAACAGGGCTATGACAATTCACGGAGATTTAGCGTAATGCCATACATAGGAAAAAGCCCAACTAACGGTGTACGCACACGCTTCTTATACACAGCTAGTGCAAATCAAACCGCTTTTTCTGGTAGCGATAGTGCGTCCAATGTTCTTACATACTCTGATGGTATGTATATGGATGTGTATCAGAATGGTGTGCTACTAAAACCTACCACAGACTATGCCGCAACTAATGGAACATCTGTAACATTAACAACAGGTGCATCAGCTAGTGATGTCATTGAGATGGTTGTGTATGATGTGTTTAACATTCAAGGTAATTACACCAAGACTGAATCAGATACACGTTATCCATTTAAAGGTAACAACAGTATCATACGTCTCAATGGTCAGACAATAAGCAATGACATTACAATAGATAGTGATGAGAATGGTATGTCAGCAGGACCTATTACACAGAGTGCTACGGTTACTGTTAATGGATATTGGAGTATAGTATGACCAGTGTATTAAATGTAGATACCATTGCGGCAAAGAATGGCACTAGTCCTGTTGCGTTGACTAAGCAAAGTGCGGCTAAAGCATTTAGTCATTTTAATCCAAGCACAAATGTAGAAAATGCTAGTTTTAATCAATCTAGTAGAACTGACGATGGAACAGGTTTTTCTACTTTAAATTTTATTAATAGTATGAGTAGTTCTAATTATTCCTCACATCAACAGTGTAGTAGAGTTGTTGCCCCTACTACGGGAACTGGAGGATATATATCTTCTACATATGCAGAAGCAACTAGTTACGTAAAAATAGCTTACGGCTATGGAAACACTTGGGTTTTTTTTGATTATGAAAATCAAAAATTTATTGTTCACGGAGACTTAGCATAATGGCAAGTAAACTTAAAGTAGACGAACTTGAAGGTGTAACCACTGCTGGGTCAATAGATGTGACTAGTGAAGGTGGTGCAGTTAGTACTAATTTACAACAGGGGTTGGCGAAAGTTTGGGTTAATTATAACGGAAACCTTATAGTTGTAAGAGACAGTTTAAATGTTACTAGTTTAAATGATACAGGTACTGGGCGACATGAGTATAATTTTACTAATAATATGAATAATACAGAGTATACACATATAGCTGGGGCAGGGACTGGAAATTACAGTACGACTACTTTTGTAGGTGTAAGAACTTCTGGTGTTACTGCATCAACAAGTCAATGTGGTAATAATGTAATGGTTGCATCAACAGATTTTGGCACTTATGATGCTCCATTTATTGGCTCATCAAATCACGGAGACTTAGCATAGGAGACTAAAGATGGCGTTGCCATTTTCAGCATTTTCAGAACGCCCTTACTCAGATGCTGATCAGGTAACAACCCCATCCGCAGGCACTTGGGGCGGTAGTACATGGGGTGATGGTGGCTGGGGTGGTTCGGTTCCAGTTACCGTAGCGGTTACGGGGGTTGCCGCTACTTCGGCTGTTGGTAATGAAACCGTAACAGGTACAGGCTCTGTTTCTCTTGCGGGGGTGTCGGGTACAGGTGGTGTTGGCTCTGTCATTATCATAGGGGCTGGTATTGCAGGGGTAACAGGCACAGGTTCTACTGCTGGCTTGGGAGATGAAACCGTAACAGGTACAGCAAATGTAACTGTAACGGGGGTATCTGGCACAAGTGCCGTTGGAAACGAAACAGTCTTTACTTCAGTATCTATTGCAGTCACGGGATTATCTGCGACAAGTTCTGTTGGAAACGAAACTGTAACAGGTACAAGTTCTGTTTCGCTCACAGGAGCATCCGCCACAGGGTCAGTTGGCAATGAAACAATAACCGCAAACTCTACTTTAAATCTTACTGGATTATCTGCCACAGGATCAGTTGGCAATGAAAGTGTAACAGCAGGAGCCTCTGTATCTGTTACAGGACAGTCAGCTACCACCAGCTTGGGTGATGTAACAGTAGACCTTGTAACACCTGTAGATGTTACAGGTGAGTCAGCTACAAGTGGTGTTGGGTCGGTTACTGTTATCACTGCTTTAAATGTGATTGTAGAACCAACAGGAGTTGCTGGAACAACAGGCATCTCTTCAGTTACAGTATCAACTACAGAAAATGTAACAGTAAATCTTACAGGGGCGTCAGCCACTACTGCTTTAGGTGAAGAAACAGTAACAGGCACTTCCACACTTTCCACAACTGGTGAACAAGGGGTTGGGCAAGTAGGTGACATGACCATTAGCGGAGCCTCTGTCACAGGGGTTTCTGGTATTGGGTCTACTGTAGGTCTTGGTGACGAGACAGTTGTAGGAACTGCTAACATATCTCCTACAGGCGTAGAAGCTACAGGGGGTGTCGGCTCCGTTGTTATTCAGTCAACCTATGACGTTACTGGAGTTGAGGCTAACGGTAATGTAGGAACTGTCACGGTTGTAGCAGAATCAGTAACAACTGCCACAGGAACAGAAGCTACAACTGCTGTTGGAAATGAAACAATCACTGGAGATTCATCATTAACATTAAGTGGAGTAGAAGCTACAACTGTTATTGGTGATGAAACAATCACTGGAGATTCATCATTAACATTAAGTGGAGTAGAAGCCACAACCGCTGTTGGTGACGAAACTGTTGTTATAAGCACAACCGCTGTAATTTCTAATGTTCCAGAACTAACTTCCGCTGTTGGTGACGAAACCGTAGAAGCAGGAGCAAATGTAGATGTAACTGGGGAAGAAGCCACAACTGCTGTTGGAGATGAAACAGTAACTGGAGATGCTTCTGTAACTCTATCTGGAGTTGAAGCAACTAGCGCATTAGGAAATGTTACTGTTGAAACTATAACTTTTGTTCCTGTAACAGGTGTGGAAGCAACAGCAACAGTTGGTACTGTAACAGTAACTGGAACATGCGTTATAATACCAACAGGATTGCAAAACGCTGCAATTGTTGGTAATGTACTTGTGTGGGGAAGGATTGTTCCTGATCAGAATGCAAACTATTCGGAGATCAGTCCGTCTCAAACACCAACTTGGAGTCAGGAGATTGTCTCTCAAACACCAAATTGGTTAGAAACAAGCGCAAGTCAATCTCCATCTTGGAGTGAAGAAGAACCGTCACAGAATCCTAATTGGACAGAGGAAGCCGCATAATGGCAAGTTCATATACAGCAAACACAGGTATCGAAAAACCAGCTACAGGTGAACAGTCTGGTACATGGGGTGCCACAACAAACACTAATTTTGATATTATTGACCGTGCCTTGAATGGTGTAGGCACAATTACTTTATCTGGCACAACACATACTTTATCTACAAGTGATGGTGCTTTATCAGATGGGGGCTACAGAGTTCTGGTTTTAAGTGGTAGTCCTTCAGGTACAAATACTATTACGGTAAGCCCTAATGATGCTGCTAAATTTTTCGTTGTTCACAATAGTTCTGGTCAAAAAGCAATTTTTACTCAAGGCAGTGGAGCTAACGTAGAGGTTAACAATGGCGCAAAGAAAATAATATATTGTGATGGGGCAGGAAGTGGAGCCACCGTTGTAGATGTAACGGCTTCCATAGAATTAAACGCTCCTATTTTAAACGCTCCTATTTTGCAAGGAACTTCCGCTTCTGCTGGTAAGATTCTATTTAAAGAAGATACTGACAACGGAACTAACTCAGCAACTTTAATTGGGCCTGCAAGTACCGCAGATGTAACTCTAACCTTACCTTCAACAACAGGAACGGTTGCTTTAACAAGTCAGATTGAATCTTCTTTTCCTGCTGGAACTTCAATGTTGTTTCAGCAAACTGCTGCACCAACTGGTTGGACAAAACAGACAACGCATAATGATAAATCCCTAAGAATTGTAACAGGTTCAGTCGGCACTGGTGGTTCAGTTGCTTTTTCAACCGCGCTTGCAACACCTTCTGTAACGGGTTCATTAGCGGCTGGTAACTTGGCTGGTTCTTTGAGTGGTGATATAGGTTCAACTTCTTTATCAACAGGTCAAATGCCTTCACACACGCACAGATCCTCAAAACCTCAAGGAAACTTAACTAATCCACAAGTATTTGGAAGTCCTCAGAGAGCCGCAGGCAGTGTAAGTCAAAATTCTAACTCAGTAGCGACAAGCTCTGCTGGAAGCGGTGGATCTCACAACCACACTACAGGAAACTTGGCAGTTTCCATGTCAGGTACACCCACTATTTCTTCTGCTACAGCCACAATAAATGTGCGGTATGTTGATTTTATCATAGCTAATAAAGATTAAGGAAAATCTTAATGAAGACACCTACTTTCATAGAGAATTTTGAAACGGAGCAGTATGAGTTTTGTGACAAAGTAGTTGATCGTTTAGAGGAGCTTTTGAGCCAAAAAGATAACCCAGAAACAAATGGTCACTTTATGGATGGTAGAGTTACTAATGGAGATGCAACAAACAGAACTGATTTTTCTTTTGACTTTTATGCTTTACAAGACTCTTTAAATATTGATATGCACAATATTTTAAGAGAATTTATTCCTAAATATACTGATTTATATGGAGGGTTTGGAATGCAGAGTTGCACCTCAAAGAATATGAAAGTTCAAAAAACCCCTCCAAAAGGAGGTTTTCATACTTGGCATTGTGAACACGGATATGGGCAAGCATCTGAGTTTAGAAATTTAACGTGGACTTTGTATTTGAATGACATACCTGAAGGAGAAGGTGAAACAGAGTTTTTAGAGTATGGTGTAAAAGTCCAACCTAAAAAAGGTCGTTTATCTTTATTTCCTGGAGCGTGGACACATACGCACAGAGGAAATCCTGTTTATAGTTGCAATAAATATATCGCAACTGGTTGGTATTACATGGTTAATTAGGAGATACAAATGGCAAAATGGACAATAATAGCTAATGATAATGCTATCGGTAAAGATGGTGTTTTTTATCATGATTTAAATTTAAGTTGGCTTCCGACTAATATTTTAGCAGTGCAATCTCCCGATGGTACTACTTGTGAAATAGAAATAGGGGATAGATCCTTAGAGAAAGTTACTGAAAACCAAGAGAACGTAGCAACAAGTAGTCTTTCATGGTGGTCTAATGTAGATACAACATGGCAAGCCGCTGATGACGCAAATGGTGAATAATGAAAATAGAGGTCAAACAAAATTGTCCTTTAAACAAATTTAAGCCTTGCAAACAATTTGATTGCGCTTGGTTTATTAATATAAAAGGAAATGATCCCAACACTGGAAAAGAGATAGAGGAATGGGGTTGTAGCATGGCGTGGTTGCCAACATTATTAATTGAAAACGCACAACAATCTAGACAAACAGGGGCAGCCGTAGAGTCATTTAGAAATGAAATGGTTAAATCTAATAATGCACATTTAACATTGGTTGCAGCTAATAAGCTATTGAAAGAATAACAGATGCCCCTTACTAAGCTTCAATTTAGACCAGGAATAAATAGAGAAATTACTTCCTACAGCAATGAAGGGGGTTGGGTTGATGGTGACTTAGTAAGGTTTCGTTTCGGTTATCCTGAAAAAATGGGTGGTTGGAGTAAATACACTAATAGCACTTATTTAGGCACTCCAAGAACACTACATGGTTGGGTTACATTAGCTGGAGACAGGTATCTATCAGTAGGAACAAATGTAAAATATTACATTGAGTCAGGGGGTGCTTTTTATGATATAACTCCTGTTAGACTAACAGTTAGGCAGCCTTTTGATGTTTCTGGTGTTGAGGGTGCAACTTCTGTCGGCACAGTAACTATATTAACAGATTAGTAGGGACAACTGGTCTTGGAAGTGTTACAGTTGTTGTATCTGACGTAGATGTTCCAGTAGGTGATTAAATATGGCTGATGTTACAGTAACCTCCTTTCTTGGCGTTGAAGCTGAATCTTTCGTTGGAACAGCTAGTGCTGCGGCTAATGTACCCGTATCTGGGCTAATATCTTTTACAACATCTTCTGGAAGCACCGAAGTTACTGTTGAACATGTAAATCATGGGTCAGTGACAGGAAGCTTTGTTATCCTATCAAACGTAACATTTGGTTCAGGCTCAACATATAATAGCTTAATTACCTTACTTACAGGTGAATTTGAGATAACTGTTATAAGCGGTAATTTTTACAGCATTACCTTATCTTCTAACGCTGGTTTTGACTTGGTTAGTTCTGGCACCTCTGATGCTGATTATCTGTTAAACAAAGGCGGCATTACTCAATTACTAGGAACAGGGTGGGGCGCAGATACTTGGGGCGCAGGAGGTTGGGGAGAAGCTGCAAGTGAAGGTATTGTCTTAGAAGAAGAACTGAGATTATGGCAGCAAGATAACTTTGGTGAGGATTTAATTATTCTTCCTAGAAATGGTCAACTTTACTATTGGGACAAAACAGATGGTTTAGGCACCAGAGCTTTTCCATTTGCTATGAAGACATCAGATGCTCCAACACAAAGCAGGAGAGTAATTGTTTCAGACAGAGACAGACACGTACTTGTGTTTAGCACTACTCCATTGGGAGGCGGTGACATAGACCCTCTTCTTATTAGATTTAGCAGTCAGGAAGATCCTTTTGATTGGACACCTACAGCAACAAACACTGCTGGTGATTTAAGAGTAGGTTCTGGTTCAGAAATAGTATCAGCCGTTGAAACAAGGCGCGAAATTATTGTAATCACCGATACAAGTGTTCATTCACTTCAATTTATTGGCCCGCCATTTACTTTTGGCATTACTCAGGTATCAGGCAACATAACAATTAGAAATTCAAACGCTGCAATAGCAAATAATGATACTGTATTCTGGATGGGTATAGATAGGTTCTATTTATATGATGGTCGTGTTCAGCCAATACCTTGTACAGTAAGAGATTATGTATTTAGTGACTTCGATGAAGCTAATTTTGAGAAAGTTGTAGCTGGATTAAACACAGAATTTGGTGAAGTTGTTTGGTTCTATCCTTCAGAGTCAGGAGGGACAGGAGAGAACGACAGGTATGTTATTTATAATTACGAAGAAAAAGTTTGGTATTATGGTAATCTAGCCCGTTCAGCATGGCTCGACAGAGGAATATATGAGTATCCATTTGGTGCAACACATGATACGGACTCCGTTGCCCCAAGACAATTATACAGACATGAGTTTGGCAACAACGCAGACGATCTTGCTATTACATCCTTTATAGACTCAAGCCCTATAGACATAGCAGATGGTGAGCAGTTTGCTCTGGTACGCAGATTTATACCCGATATAGATTTCTCAAGTTCTAGTGATGGGGCAACACAGCAGGCAACTTATACATTAAAAGGTCAACGGTTCCCTGGAACGGGCTTTACAACGAATGATACCTTCACTGTGAATAGCACAACAGAACAAAAGCACTCTCGCGTTAGGGGTCGCTCGTTTGGCATAAAGGTTGAGAGCGATGGCCTTGGAGTATCTTGGAGGCTTGGTTCAAACCGCGTAGATGTTAAGACAGATGGTAGAAGATGAGTAGAGAATTAGTACCACCACAGTTTTCTGTGCCTCCTGAACAGTATGACAGGGTGTATTTTGATGATATGGTTCGCAGTTTGTCTCAACTTGTGGTACAAATAAATAACCCAGGTGAGTTAAGGGGTACAAAAATAACTTTAACAGACTTACCTACATCTCCTTCTGGACTTGAGCCTGGGTCTTTGTATAATGATAATGGAACAATAAAGATAGTAACATGAATTTAGGTGATTTAGTAAAAGCAGTAGTACCCATAGCTGCAGGAGCTTATTTAGGTCCTGTTGGCGGTGCTATTGCCTCTGGTCTAGGTGCTGTTGCAACAGGTGAAAAACCTAAAGACGCATTAAGATATGCCTTGCTTTCTGGACTTGGCGGTGCTGGGGCTCAAAAGTTTTTTCCTGCAGCCACCGCTACACCAGTTGAAGGGATAACAAGAGGTAGCCTTATGACGCAAGGCGCGGATCCTAGAATGGCTAATGTTGCTGCTACAATAGCAAATCAAAAAGCTAGACAAGCTGTAGCAGCCCCAGAAGCAAAAACAATTTCAGGAGAACTTCTTTCTTCATTAGGATTTGCTGGTACAGAAGATGACCCTAACTTACTGTTTAAAGTTTTAAATACAGATTTAGGCCAAGGAATTGGTGCTGGATTGTTGGCTCAATTGCTATCTGGTTTAGGTGAAGAAGAAGACACAAGGTCAGAGTTTGAGAAAAGACCTTTTGGTGCAGGCGGTCCAGGTGGACAGCTTGGCGGTATTAATTACATGGCTGATGGAGGAGATACTTATTTTCCTAGACGCAATGGTGGTATAAGTCCAAATGAGGGTTCTGGAACTAAAGATGATGTGCCAGCTATGTTAATGGCTGGTGAGTTTGTTATGACTCGTGACGCTGTTGAGGGCGCAGGAAATGGGGATATTAACAAAGGCATTAATCGTATGTATAATATGATGGATAACTTCGAGAGGATGGCATAATGGCAGTCACTAATGAAGTCCAAAGACTTGCGCCCTTTTTAGAGGGTCTTGAAAGAAGAATACTACAAACTGCCTTTGGCACGTTTGATGGTTCTGAGCAAACAGCCCCTGGCTTATTAGATCAGCCCCTTCAGCTACCAGAATATCAAATAGCAGGGCTTGACCCATTGCAGAATGCCGCTATGCAACAAGCACAAGCACAGTTTGGCTCTTTCCAGCCTTATTTACAGGCTGGAGCAGAAGGAACTCAGTTAGGTATCGGTGCTGCACTTTCAGGATTGGGTTTTCTAAGGCCTGATGCTGCCGAACAATTTATGAATCCATATCAATCTGCTGTTATTGATGAAATCAACAGACAAGCGGAAATTGGACAACAAGGTATAGCGCAAAGAGCTATTCGCTCTGGTGCATTTGGTGGAAGTAGAGAAGGTGTCCAAAGAGCAGAACAAGAGGGTCGCAGACTTGCTACTATCGGTGAAGCCCAAAGAAAAGGTTATCAAGATGCTTTAGCAGCTGCACAAAGAGCCGCACAGTTATCTGGTGGTTTAGGTCAGGCAATAGGTCAGCAAGCTTCTACACTAGGTGATATCGGAAGATTACAGTCTGAATTAGGCAGAGCAGACATACAGTCTCTTACTTCTTTGGGAAGCGCAAGGCAAGCTCAGTCACAAGCAGAACTCGATGCACAGAGACAGAACTTAATGCAACAGTATCAAGACCCATTCACAAGGCTACAACTTGGAAGCCAGTTGTTAAAGGGAACTCCTAGCGGAAGTCTTTCTTCAACATTCCAATCAGTGACTCAACCTCAAGCAAACCCATTCTTGCAAGGTATTGGGTTTGGTATTTATGGTCAGTCACAATTTGGTGGTCCTACAGCAGCATAAGGATAAGTCATGGCAGATATACTTGATATTTTAAAATCTGGAATAGGTGCTGTACCAAAAGCGTTATCATTAGACTTGTCAAACAAAAATGCTATAGCTGAATTATATGCGGCTCAACCAGATGACAGTAGATTTTACAGAGGATTTAAAAAAGGCGCTGAATCTTTGTTGGGAATGCCTTCAACAATTCTAGATTTAAATGATTTAGCTGCCCAAGGAATAAGGCAAGGTACTGATTTTTTATTTGGACAAACTCCTTATACAGAGGAAGCTGGAACAGGATTGGGAAGTTTTATTACTCCAGATGGGGAAACTCGCTTGACTGACGTAGACAGGAATCCTTTAAGAGGTATTGATTTTGGTGACATGGGCATAGGTTTTGAGGATGTGCCTGATAATGTTACTGAACAATTAAATCAATTATCAGATGATTTAAAAGGTCAATCAGGGTCTACTGCAACGCAAACAGGTGCATCAAAAAAAGAAGTTCAAGGTATTGCACCTGATGAAGCCCTTGATAATGTTGGTAGAGGTGATGTGCCTGATGTGCCTGATGCGCCTCAAGAAGAGCAATTAAGTCCTCTAGAAAAAGCTTTTGAAGATGCAATGTCTGAATATGAAAATATTAATGCAGGAGAAGAAACACCAAGAAAAACTCTTGCAGAATATAAAAAAGATTTTGCGGATGCTACAGGTATAGATGTTTCTGGCAAGGTTGATAAAAGTGCAGCATTGCAAGCATTCGGTCTTGCCTTGATGCAAAATCAAGCTGGTAAAGGTTTTAATGTAAGTAAGTTATTAACAAGTCTCGGTGAAGCTGGTGAAAAAGCCTCTCCAAAACTTGAGAAAGCCAGAGAAAGAGCAAGAACAGCACAATTAGCTGCTGGTAAGTATGGTCTTGAGCAAGTTGCCGCAGATGATGCTACTGAAATTGCAACTAGAGTAGCTCAGAAAAAAGCTCTTAATGATCTTAATGTTACTAATCTTGATAATAAGTCAAAAGCCATTATAAAACAGGCTGAATTAGACAATGATATGGCGATAGCTAAATTAGAAAATAAAACAAAATTAAGAGAAGCTTCAATAGCGGCAAACGAAGCCCCAGATATATATACAGATAAAACTGAAAAACAAGTTTTATTTCCAGGGGCTGATGAGTCTTTTCAAGTTAGCGCCTATGTTGCGGATGGAAATACATTAGCTAGAGCCAGAGCATTAGGCGGTGAAGTTCCTGTTCAACTAACTCCAGCAAGTTATAAAGGTGTTCTTTCAAACTTAAAACTGCAAGAAGAAAAAGTTAATAGAAGAGCTGAAGAATTTAAAAAATTTGAAGAAAATGTTAGTAAAGGAATTACATTTCAAGATCAATTATCAGCCACTCTAAAAAGTTTTGGTCGTAATTTTGGTATTGGTCTTGGGGCAGAGGCTGATCCAGTATCTCAAGCGAAATTCTTTTTAGAAAGAATTCAGGCACAAAATGCGCCTCAAATATTACAAGAGGCTGGAAAAACAATATCAGACGCAGATAGAGAAAGAGTTAAGCGTATAGCTGGTGACATTAATTTATTAACAGCAGATGAATCTGAAATATTGTTAAAAGTAAGAGAAATTTATAAGCTAGTAGTTGATGCTGAAAGAGCTAATTTAGATACAGCATATGGGACTCTTGAAGAAATGGGGTATGCTTCTAGTCGCCCAACACAAGATACTGATGAAGAAATGGATGAAGATGCTGAAACAGAACTAGCTCAATTACGAATTGAGCAAGGGGGCTAATATGAACGCTCGTGAAGAGTTAACAATAAGAAGAGCCATAAAATCTGGCTCTCTTAGCCCTAAACAAGAGCTTTCTGCTAGAAGAGCTATAAAAAACAACCCTGATGATGTATCTGATATTATAGGTCAGTTACAGCCAAGAACCGCTGGGAGAGTTGAGCTTGGTGAATTACAACTTGGGTCTTCTGAACAAAAAGGATTTGATACCCGAACAGGTGTTCGTGATGCTAGTTTAAGAGCATCTTTATCGGCTGCAGAAACAAATCCAGAGCAAGAAGCAATCTTACAAAAGTTCGGGTTACAGTCTGAAGATTACCTGAGAGATAACAGAGGTAGACTAGCAGTTACTCCTGAAGGCGGCAAAAAGCTTGGACTAGATTTGACTGAGAACACCTTAATAGATGAAGAAGGTTTCTCCCGTTATGATTTAGCGGATATAGCTGGTATTGTTCCTGAAGTAATAGGTGGTGTCGGTGGTGCTATTGCTGGTCAGATACTTATTCCTATTCCTGTCTTAGGAGCCGCTATCGGGGCTGGTTTGGGTGCTGGTGGCGGTTCTGCTGTAGAAGAAGGCATCGAGGCTCTGGCGGGTGTTTCTAAGCAAACTGCTGGTGAAATAGCAAAAGATGTAGCAACAGAAGCAACAATAGGTTTCTTAGCTGATGCAACTTTAGGAACTTTTGGCGTTGGATATAGAGCTCTTAGAGGTGGACAAGCAGGAAAGTCATTAACTCCCGAAGAATTAGAAGCGGCTGGTAAGTCAATTGAGATGGGTATTAATCCTACACTTACCGCAATTAGAGCGCCTTCTATTGTTGGTCGTCAGCAAGCAATTGTAGAGAAGATATTTGGTACGTCTTCTAGACTTAAAAAGAATAATGACATTATGCAGGCAAAGATTGCTCAGTTCAGAGATGCGGCAGGAGCCGCTACTGATGAAGAAGCTGGTACAGTTCTTTTGCAATCTTTAGGAAAAGAAAGCACTAGGCTAAATAAGTTAAATAGAGAAGCACAGACTGCATTAGTAAAACAATTAGATGATTTAGCGCAGGACTTAGGCGCGGCAGCTAAAAAGAATGCTAACCTGGAGCCTGAATTATTAGATTACTTTGGTAATGCAATAAAAGCTTTTGATGATAGAATGAGTGCCGTATTTGCCCCTATTGATGACGCTTTAGAAAGCACCGTTGGTTCTGCTCAAATAATACCAACTGCCAGTATTAAATCGATAGCTACTAAAGCATCTAACACTTATAAACCAAGTTTAGCTGGAAGAACTCCAAGCACTAGAGCGTTGCAGAGCGCAATAGATATTTCCAAAACAATAGGTTCATCATCATCATTTAAATCTCTTTATCAAACTAGAAAAGCTTTAAATGATACTCTTGCTACAGCTACAGGAAGAGCCGAAAGAGATGTAATAAGGCAGATGATTGATGAGTCAGATAATTTATTAAGAAGCGGAAACATTGAAAGTTTTGCTTTGGCATCTGGCAATCAAATATCAGAAGAAGGGTTAAACACTTTAAGGCAGGCATCTAAGTCATTGGACAATGCAAGAGGCGATTATAAAGCTGGAGCAGACGCATTTGATAGAATTGAAGACGCTGGTATAATAAAAGATCTTAGAAGAAAAGTCGAAACTGGAGACAGAATAGGTTCTCAAGATATTAAGTTAGATAGAATAGTAAAAAATGACAATCCAAGCACTTTAAAAAGCGCGATAGAAGCTGTTTCGGAAAGTAGCGGAACTGCTGCTAATGACTTTAGAGAATTAATTGCAGGACAATGGCTAAGAGATGCTTTGGATAAATCTGGAATAAGTGAAATAAATAATTACAAGCCAGATACATTTAGAGGTGCTGCTTTTGCAAAGTCTATAAAAGATTTAGGCAGAACAGCAGATGTTTTATTTGGAGATACAGCACCGCAAATAAAAGCTTTAGCTAATTCGATTGACAAAGCTTCTTTATCTAACATGAGCAAAGAAACAGTTGATAATATTATTAACGCTGGTTTAAGGCCCGTAGATACATTAAAGCAAATAGAAACCACTCAAATTCAATTACAAAACTTTACAAAAAGCAAAGTTCTACGAGACTTAGCTAGAGGAGATATGAATCCTGTCGAAGCATCTGAACTTATATCTAATAAAAGAACAAGCGCTTCGGACATAAAAAAAATTATGAATGCGTTTGATAGTGCAGGAGATGAAGCCGCTAAACAAACGGTTAGAGGCAACTTCATGCAAAATCTCATTGCTGATTTTGGTGATAGCTTAACAACAGATGCAAAATCTTTAAAAGGATTTGCAAATAGACTTATAGAAGCTGATGAAGGCGGCAAACTAAAAGCTTTGTTCGGAGAAGAGATGGGTAAAGATATGGCAGAGTTTGCCAAAATACTTTCCTTTAATTCGAGAACAGCTGCTGGAGGTGACTTGGTTGCAGCTAATATAGCCGCTAGTCCTTTGCAAAACTTAGGAGCTTTGGTAAAATATAGCTTATTAGGTAGGTTCTTAGCTTCTGCCCCTTATTATAAAACAGTATTAGATCAGTACAAAAAACAAGCTGCTGGGGAAAGCGCAGAAGAAAAGGCGAACATTTTAGGAAGAATAATAGCTAGTTCTTTCTCACAAGTTCCAGCGCAGCTAACTCAATCTGCTGTCCAAGAAGGCGAAAGGCAAGTGAGATATGCTTTTGAGAACTCAGAATTAGGACAAGAGTTATCAAATCTTTCGCAGCAGATACAAAGTCCGAACATAAGTTCGGGTTTGGCCCAGGTATCTCCAGTAGCAGCAGTGCCTCCTGGGGGATTAAGACAAAGAGCTAAAACAGACCCTGGAGTAGCACAGGCATTAGGTATCCAGGGCTCAACAGCAGGATTGTTATAATGAATATACAGCAGTTACAAGAAGACTTAAAAATCGATGAGGGCGTTAAATATGAAATTTATCTTGATCATCTCGGCCTGCCTACTTGTGGTATCGGGCATCTTATTGTGGAGAGCGATGAAGAATACGGACAGCCAGTTGGAACGCCTGTTACAGGGACTAGAGTTAATGAACTATTCGAGTCAGACGTTGAAACAGTCTTGTCGGACTGTACAAGACTCTACGACGATTTCTACTTACTTCCAGAAGAAGTGCAATTAATCATTGCAAACATGATGTTTAACATGGGACGACCAAGATTATCTAAGTTTGTTGGCATGAGAAAAGCGATAGAAGAAAAAGATTGGAATCGCGCTGCCGACGAAATGATTGACTCCAGATGGTACAAACAAGTAACTAATCGAGCAGAGCGTTTAGTACAACGCATGAGAGCGGTTTAATGGAAACAAAAAAACATTGCAAAAGATGTCCAAGGTGCAACAATCCACTTAATACTGTGTTAGTTCATGGGCATGAGGAATGCGTGTCCTGCCATCAGGTCATTGATGATTGTTGTCAAGGCGAATGCGCTACAAACTATTCTAGTTCAACTGTTATTTCTAATTCAGCAGACCTTGGCGTTAAAACCTGAAGCCCACACATAACACACTGCATATAATCTTCTTCAAGACCATCTGATTTGAACTGTAGTTCTCCTAAACATTTAGGGCATTCCCCCCTATCTAATGGGCCAAATATATCTTCCATAATACGATGATAGGCATTAAGCGTTTCCAACGTCAACCTTTTAGATCATAAAATTGTCATTTGCTTTTTATAATATAATCCACATATTAATCATGTGAGGGATAAGCTTCTACTGGGGGAAGACTTGTCTGAGACTGTTACGGGTTTAATAGGCGAATATATCTGCCTAGCCTCTATATTAGAGAGAGGCTGGAAAGCGGCTCATTGTCCTCAAGACAAAGTAGATGTAATCTGTTGGTCTGAAGAAGGTCAATACCTTAGAGTGCAAGTAAAATCATCTCATATTAATACAGAGGGAGGCAGACGAGCCCCTAATTATCATTTTCAAAATGGTAGTGGTAGTGCTAAAAAAAAGCTCCCTACTATACAAACTTATGATGTCTTAGCTCATGTTGCCATCAACCATAGAAAAGTTGTTTTTTATCCTGTTGAATCCGTAAATCAATTTAGCAAAAGATATAATACACAATTTTTTGAAAAAGAAGATATTGAACATTTAAGCTGGAGCAAAACTTTGCATGTAATAAATGATAGATCAGGAAGACGAAACTAAACCTAATCCCCCGTTCTTTTTCTCCCCATATTTTTTTATATAGCATTCATCAACAAGCTTGGCTAATTGCTGGCGAATGTTTCTATGTTCATCTTCAGAAATTTGCTTTATCTTATTATAAGTGTTTATATCAACCCCTACTGATTTAAACTGCATAACATACCTCATGGTTGGAAGGACAAATAATGCCATATAATAACATACCCTATGGGCGACGCAACAAGTTTAGAGCTAAGAAAACAGAATTCATGGGCATGACTTTTGATTCCAAATGGGAAGCTGAAAGATATGGTCAGCTATACAAACTATTTGAATCAGGAGAAATAGAAGAGCTCGAAAGACAAGTAAGATTTAATATCGTGGTTAATGGTCACAAGATTTGTGCTTACATAGCAGACTTCACCTACTTTGAAAGAGATGAAGATGATGAAAGAAAATTTATTGTTGAAGACGCAAAAGGTGTTGAAACTCCAGAGTTCAAGCTAAAAAAGAAACTAATGTTAGCGGCAAATGACATTGATATAAAGATTTCTAAAAAAAAGTAGTTGACAATGTGAAATGCACTTCCTATTCTTATGAAACCAATTACCAATAGGAGGTGCAAATGAACTTGGTAAACACTGAGTCTCTTTTGTCATCTGCAACAACAGCCGAATTACATATGCTTCTTACTGAAGCCAAGGATGAGTTGCAGAAGGTTCAAGAGCGAATTAAAGTAATCAACAACCAAATTACATCTAGGTTCCAAGATGCAGCACAAGATAAGCTACATCAACAGGGCAAAGATTTTGGTTCAACCACTATATATGATGGCAATCTAAAGGTTCAATTTAGCTTTAAAAAGAGAGTTGAATGGGATCAAGAAAAGCTTGTTATCATATTAAACAATCTAGATACAGAAACAGCCCGACATTATGCGAAGGCTACTTACACAATTCCAGAAGCGAAATACACTAATGCTCCACCAGAAATAAAAGGTGTGCTTAGTGATGCTCGTACTGTTCATCTTCAGGGTGTTTCTGCAACCATCGAGGAGAATGATAATGCTTAAAATTATTAGCGCAGAAGAGCGTTTACGCGAAAAGCGCGGTCATAAGATTGTTGTGTGTGGCAAATCTGGCGTGGGTAAAACTACCCTCGTCAGAACGCTAGACATACATAAAACTCTGTTCATGGACTTGGAGGCTGGCGATGCGGCTATTGAGGGGGTAGCAGTAGATGTTATCCGTCCAAGAACATGGGCAGAGTGTCGTGATTTCGCATGTCTATTAGGTGGTCCTAATCCATCTTTGTCTGATGACATGTGTTACTCACAGGCACACTTTGATTTAGTTTGTCAAACATATGGAGATCCTTCTGAGTTTCTTGCTAAGTACGATACTTTGTTTATTGATAGTATCACAGTAGCAGGACGCTTATGTTGGCTCTATTGTCAAAACTCTTCTGAGAATAGATCAGATAGAACGGGCAAGCTAGACACAAGGTCGGCATACGGTATGCAAGGCAGAGAAATGATGGGGTGGCTTACGCACCTACAACACATTCGAGATAAGAATGTTATCTTTGTTGGCATACTAGATGCTAAAGTTGATGACTACGGAAGAGAAACTTTCGAGTTACAAATTGAAGGTTCAAAGACAGGCAGAGAACTTCCAGGAATTGTGGATGAAGTTGTCACTATGGCAGTAATGCAAGATGATAATGGAAACCCATATCGGGCATTCGTATGCCAAACTCTCAATCCTTGGAACTATCCTGCAAAGGATAGAAGCGGTATGCTTGAAGTCCTTGAAGAACCTAACCTTGGTAAACTACTTGAAAAAATGAGTGGAGTTGTGCAAGATAAACCACTCGATTTTGTCGATCCAAATAAAATAACACAAACACAAGCAGAAGGAGTCACAAATGCTTAATTTAAACGAAGTTGTTTTAGAAGATACAAATACGTCCAATGATCTACAGCCTATTCCAGATGGTACTGTTGTTAGGGCTATAATCAATCTTACTGGTGGTGATACGGTAATGAGCGAATTTAGTAATATGCTGTTGTTTAAAAAATCACAAACAACGAGCGCAGTGTATTGTCCAATAGAACTTACTGTCATGGGTGGACCTCATGACAAGAGGCGCGTATGGCATAACCTATTCGTTCATGGCGATAAGCTAGGAAATAATGGTGTTCCAATTGCTCGTGAAATCGGGCTTAAAACGCTTAGAAACATGGTTGATAGTTCATTAGGTCTAAACCCTAACGATCAATCTCCAGAGGCTGTAGGCAAGCGTAATATCAATGGCGTTGAGGACTTACAGGGCAGAGAGATTTGTTTTGTTGTTGCTGTCGAAAAAGGTACCAATGGTTATGCTGATCGCAATAAGATTAAGATTGTGCTTACACCAAAGGATGAAAACTTTATTGGCTCTGGTAATGCCGCAGTTGCCGTTAATGGTGGCGCAGTAAATGGCACAGTGAATATAAACACAATGCCACAAAATGTAGCGCAAGTTATGCAAGCGCAAATGCCAGCGCAACCACAGAATTCTGGCGTTACACCACAGTGGGCTAAGTAATTGAAAATAAAAAACATTCTATCGGCAGAGGTTAAGAAAGAAATTGTTTTTTAGATATTTTTAATTGGATTCTATTTCTAGCGGTGCCTATTGGTATTGGTAGAACTCGCTTGGGGAGTGCGAGTGCCGCAAAACTCCCCAACATACACAAAGGGTAAAAAAATGATTAATAAAAATTCGGAATTAAAATAATGTTAAGGCATGTTGATTTATGCTCTGGCATTGGCGGATTTAGCCTTGGGTTTGAATGGGCAGAATTATCTAAACCAGTTTTATTTTGCGACATAGAACCTTGGTCGCGTAAGATTTTAAATAAGCATTGGCCTGATGTGCCAATTGCAGAAGATGTAAAGGAGTTAGCCAATGACCCAGCAAGACTTGTTCCAGAATGTGATATCCTCACCGCAGGATACCCCTGTCAGCCTTTCAGTGTCGCAGGAAGCCAAAAAGGAGAAGCGGATTCTAGACACATCTGGCCGTACATCTTTAGAATTATTGCACAAAGACGACCCACTTGGGTCGTTTGCGAAAATGTTTATGGTCACGTTAGATTGGGGCTCGACAAAGTGCTCACTGACTTGGAAACCGAAGGCTACACCACAAGGACGTTTGTTGTTCCAGCTTGCGGTGTTAACGCCCCGCACAGACGCGACAGGCTCTGGATTATTGCACACACCAACAGCCACGGGAAACCAGATGTCACCCGATTTACTGAAGAAGGGCAGCGGCTGGTGGGCTACACCAAACACAATGGATCATCTTCCACAGAGGTCAGAGGAGTCTCTGATGAGACAGGCGAATACGACTCGCAAGGGCAGAACCAAACCAGCCAATCTAAGAGAGCAAGTGGATCCAGAAGTGGTGAAGATGTGGCCTACACCCAGAGCAAGCGACATAGAGGGGGGGATCCCACAGGGGATAGAACTGAAGAACGGATCCTTCAGTCGGAAGAACCAAAAGGGCGAGAGATGGGGAGTGAAGCTGAAGGACGCAGTGAGTCATTCAGAGAAGATGTGGCCTACTCCGACAACCAGAGATCACAAAGGCGGATATCAGGGTGGGAGAGTGCGGAATGGGAAGATCAGCAACGATACACTGGACGTAGCAGTCCAGTATACGGACAATCAATCAAAAACTGGTGGTCAGTTGAACCCAATTTTTGTCGAGTGGCTTATGGGGTACCCAATAGGGTGGACAGAATTAAAGGATTAGGTAATGCAATCTTGCCACAGATAGCAATGCAGATTGGTTTGACAATTAAAAAATTGGAGGAATAACATGGAACCAATGAGTGTTACTCAAATATATATTGTTAGTTATTTATTTTTATTATTTTTATTCATTTTAATTGCGTGGAGAAGTTAATGGGGAAGAATTGGTCTGAAAATGATACTAAGGCAAAAATAGCAGAAGCGAATAGAAGGCTACATGAATTAGCTGATGAAGATTCATTTGTTGATGTTATTGTTGATGATTCAACTATGAAAGGAAAGGTCGTTCAAAATGATGGAAAGAAGCCCATTGGTAGATCAAGTTCAGATATCAACTACTAAACAAGAATATATTGATGACTTTAAATCATGGGCGAAAAGCCTATCAGAGTCTAATAAAAAACTTTTAGGTATGCCAACTTGTCCATATGCTGCTAATGCGAAAGTTAATTTTCTAGTAAGTGACTTATCTGCTATGAAAATGAAGCTTCTTCCATTCATAGTTATGTATGAAATAAATCATACAGATGTATATGTTGTTATTGATACAAATCCTGATTGGGTTTCTCCAAACAGACTGGAGCAATGGTGCGATGCTTATAACGAGGTTTATGCATATATGGATATATATGCTATGGCATTTCATCCTAGCTATCCACCAAACGAAAAGGAACATGAATTTTTAGTTGATGTTGAATATGAAAGCTCAAACGTGCCTGAATATGGTATGATATTTTTTCAAAGCTTGAGTGCATTAGAAGAGGCATCAATGGAGTTAGAAGGAAAAGGTTATTACAGAGGGTGGAGTAAAGAATATTACGAAAAGCTAGTAGGAAAAAGGCGAGAATTATTATGGCGAGTTTCGAGGTTGAGTTAGTGCTAGACTACGAAGACAATACACAAGAAAAAGTCAAAGGCCATGTGTTCTTAAAGAACCCCTATGACAATGATGAAGTATTCGATGAAATAACAGAATTACTCGAATCTTTGCCTTCTATAAATAAAAAAGATTTTAAATCTATATTTGCATCAATCTTCATGGATAATGAAGAAATGATTTATATTAAATTAGAACCATCTGACGGTTTCGAGGAGGATATTCAATGCAGGGTGATAATACCAGAAAAAATGACAATACATTAAAAACAATCGGGGAAATATTTGGAAACATAGGTTGGGAAACTAAGCTATGTGAATTAAGCAAAGAGCAAGTATTAGGTATCGTAGCAAAGATACAAGCAATGAGGGGTTTAGAAAATGAGTACACAGAGCAAGGAGTATTGGAGCTCCAGCAAGAAGTCGAAACCAAAGTTTCTGACGTCCCCTTCGACGACGAAATACCATTTTGATATTATCAAACAAATCGCTCATCATGTAGATGAAGGAATTGTTCGGGAAAATAACAAGAGATCACCAAGAACATATATAGGTGGCTCTTCTCTCGGCAATGATTGCGCTCGTCAAGTTCAATACAGATATATGCAAACAAAAAAAGACGAGGACTTCGAGGCTCGGACTCTCAGAATATTTGAATTCGGGCATCATATCGAAGACATGATTGCGGCCTATTTAAGGAACGCTGGCTTTGATTTAAAAACACATAGTAGCACAGGAGAGCAATTTGGTTTCTCAGTAGCTGATGACCAGATTAAAGGGCATATAGATGGTGTTATATGCGGTGGTCCTGTCAAGATGGATTATCCGTTCCTATGGGAATGTAAGTCAGCTAATAGCAAAAAGTTCGGGGAATTTGTTCGTAAAGGCGTTGCTGTAGCTAATCCAACTTATGCAGCGCAAATCGCCTTGTACCAAACATATATGGACTTAATGGACTTCCCTGCATTGTTTACGGTAATGAATAAAGATACCTCAGAGCTATACTATGAGTTCGTTCCATTTAATCCAGAACTGGCTCAGAGGGTAAGTGACAGAGGAGTAGAAATAATACAAGCAACGAGAGCAAATGAAATGCTACCTCGCATTGCAAATGAATCAAATTATTTTACTTGCAAATTTTGCGAGTATCGTAATACTTGTTGGACATAAAAAAAGACGACCCTTGGGAGGAAAAGGATCGTCTTTTACACACACACAGCATAAGAAAGGAAATCAAATGCATATAAGGATAATGATGAAAAACCTTACAGGTACAATATAATGCGTATCGCATCCTTTGACAACACTAAATCTAGTGATCCGCGATATTTAGTAGAGCATATTAGCGATAGCGTTCCGTCACATGTTCAAATACAAACATTAAAAGATACATTCCCTAACGGAATTGTTCGGGGGAATGTTTTCTATATTGGCTCAATGTATGGTGAGCGCGGTGAGTCTATGAAAATAGACATTAATCCAAGCAGTCCAAACTTTATGCGTGGTCAAGACTTTAACGGAGGCACTGGTGTCGGGGGTATCGTCAAGATACTTATGGAGGCACGGGGCATGAAGCTGCACGAGATCAGAGATATGTTCGGGTCTTATCTGGAAGATTCCAGGCAAATAACCAGAACAAATCTACCCAGCAGAACGCCTCCCTGGTTGCAAACAGAAGTAAACCAGCAGCCACAAGAAAATGTTCGGGTTAAGCAAACCATTGATATCAACACTCCATATACTCAGGAATGGAATTATATAAGTAAAGATGGTGAAGTAATATGTTCGGTTAGGCGTTATGACATCGAGGGCAAAAAAGAATTTAGGCCGTTCCTGCCAAACAATACTTATTCAAAAGCACCTGAAATCAGGCCACTATACAATATTCCTAAGATAATAAATTCAAAACAGGTCATATGGGTAGAGGGCGAAAAGTGTGCAGAGGCATTGACTGAAGCTGGTTATATAGCTACATGTACTCTCGGTGGTGCTGGTGCATTGACCAAGAACAACTCCCACAAATATGACTTTACACCTCTTCGGGGCAAAGAAGTTATCCTATGGCCTGATAATGATGAAGCTGGTAAACGGCTGTCTGAAATTGTTCGGGATATGTGTGTGGATGTGCAAGCTTCTTCGGTAACTATGCTCAAGCCACCGCATGATAAACCAGAGAAATGGGACGCGGCTGATGCTATTGAAGAACAATTTGACATACAAAGATTTATTGAAAGCCATTCTAACTTCACCACTAGAAGCATCAATCTTCTTGATGATAGCTTGCTTATCAATCGTTTTAGTGGAAAGGCTCCTGTTCAGCACTTTCTAGTTGACGGCACTTTCCCGTTAGGTGTTCCAATTATCTTCTCTGCGGCTGGTGATGCTGGTAAGGGTATGATGACCCTTGACCTCGGCATGAAAGTAGCGTCTGGAATTCCTATGGCTACAGCATTCGGTGGTTCCGTTAAAGAATATGGTGATGTTGTTATCTTTACAGCAGAGGATGATGAATCGGAAGTTCACAGACGTATTGAACGAATAGATCCATTTAATAATCGTAATAATTTCAAGCATAAGCTTCATATTGTACCACTTCCAAATGTGGGCGGTACGTTCCCTATACTCAGCGAAATCAATGGCGAATACATTGTATCTGATGAATTCAAGCGCATTCATGACCAGATGCTACAGATGAAAGACCTAAAGCTTGTGGTGTTTGACCCACTTGCCTCTTTTGTTCATGCAGATGTAAATTCAGATCCTGCGGCAGGGGCTGCATTCACTGGTCTTATGGCTAGGGTTGCAACAGAAACAGGCGCAAGTATTCTCGTATGTCACCATATGACTAAATCGGGCGATAAAGCTATCACAACGCCAGAGCAAGCTCGTAATCTTATTCGGGGTACTTCCGCACTGGTTGATGGTGTTCGCTCGGCATTTGCCCTATGGCAAGTGGAAGAAGGGGAGGCCAAAAAAAGATGTTCGGCTCTCGGCATAGGTTATGTCAGAAACGCCTGCTTCGATGGTGCTATAGTGAAGTCCAACGGACCAGCAGAACGCAAAATACGAAAATTTGTTCGGGATGATTTTAGTGGCCTGCTGGTAGACAACACACAAGCACTAGAGGCAGTCGAGACATCTAATGAACGTGATGTAAAATTAAGTGCATTATATAACTGGATTCAGCTATGTGAAGCTAATGGTCGGGCTTTATGTCAGAAAACAGGAGCTGATTCAATTATAGAGCGATTGGAGGATGCTAATGCACCAACTGTGTTGCAGAACATTTCTCAGGCAACAATCGACAGATATGTTCGGGAATTAATACAGACAAGGCGTATTGCTAAGTATTCATTCACGGCAACAGGGGGAAGTAAATGGCTTGGAACGACAAACGGTCCAATGTCAAACGGTGAATATAGAGCTGTTACTGCAAGAGATAATGCGTAATAAAAATGTTTTTATCCCAATGCGTCAAGTATACTAAAAAAGCATGTTATAGTTAATATAACGAAATGATATTAAGGAAAAAAAAATGATTATAGAAAACCCAATGCCAAGACAAACTTACTCATTAGCTCAGTATGATATTTTTCAAGATGGACCTATTTTGGACATTGCTGAAGATGGCTATGAAGTTCGTAAAACAATTAAAAAAATAGCTCATCAGGTACGGTGTACACCAGAACAATTAGAAGAACCTGACGATGAGTATGTAGAAGCTTATCATCGAATTATTAATAATAAATGGTACTCAGGTGATAACGCTATTGTAGGGAAAAAAATTTACAAAGGTATCGATGATCTAATGGTCATACATCAAAAAGCTATGAGTGATTTAAAAATACAATTAAAAGAACTTACATATTCAGAAGAAAAAGAATGTATGGATAGATGTATAAGTGCTGTTCAAGTTGCTATTGATAACACTCAGGAACTTAAAGATAAAATGATTGAGTGTGTAAAATTATTTTATAAATAAAATGCGTAACATTATCGCTAAATACGCTCATGAGAGCGACAATATACCAGATGGCTATACAAGAAGGCTATTGTATGGTCATCATGGTTCTAAAGGATATGTAGTCGATTATAAGGAGGTCGAAATGGACGAAAAAGACTATGATGGTAAACCAAGATATTATTTTCTAGATAAAGCAGAAGATTATATAGGAGGGCCTAGAAATAAAGATTATGGAGATGCTAGAGAAAACTTCTATAGAATATCTCAGATACTCAACGCTATACTCGAAGATAAACTAAAGTCTAAGCTAACAGAAGAAGATGTTGCTCAGATATCTATCGGGATTAAACTAGCTAGGTTAAGACACACACCAGACCATGAAGACTCATGGGTTGATATCGCTGGTTACGCGGCTCTTGGAGGAGAAGTTTCTTGCGAAGAATAAAACACGGCACACAAGATCTTAGGGAATTCAAAGCCGAACAATTTGATATGTTTCAAAAACCGCAGCAAAAACCGCTGCATCAGGAGAAGAAATGTTCGGATTGTACTAGCTACGAAGCTTGGTTCTCTATCGATTCAGGAAAAACATGGCAATGTAAAGGACATAAAAAATGGTAACAAATGAAGCTCAAAGAGAAAAAATGAATGCAATCGAGATGTATCTCGCTGGAAGAAGAGAGGAAAAAGAAAACAAAATAAAAACAAAAAATGTTCGGGATTATGAAAGAAAAAGAAAAAGAGCAACACGTCGCAGTCATCATCTAGGACTATATAAGGTCGCAAAAGGTTGTCATAATTGCGGCTATAAAGAAAGTTCAAAAGCACTTTTCTTTTATCATTTAAAGAACGACAGAAACGTTAAAGTAGCATCCGCTATGTTTAATTGTACTATCAAAAAATTGTTTAAAGAGATACGAAAGACAAAGCTTACTTGCGCTAATTGCACAGCTATCTTTGCAGAAGAAAAACGCAAAAACAGGTATCAGTGTCAATGAGGGTGTGATACCAGTGTCAGTGATACCTCAATTAAATCAATGGGTTAAGGTAAAAGGAATCAGTTAAAGTAAAATGTATGACACCAACGCTAAGTCATTGAAAACAAACAAGGTATCATTGGTGTCACTGGTGTCATATATATATATATGTGGGGGTAGTGATACCCCACACATATATTAAGTGAAAAGAGGAGCAAAATAAGATGCCAAAAGCAGGGCAAAGTTTAACTAAGGAGCAAAGTCTTGCACACATGAAAAGACTTACTCCTCAACATCAAAAGTTTCTTGATAACTATATGTATCGGGATATGACGCAAACAGCATCAGCAAGAGAAGCTGGATACGCTAACCCGTCAGTTGCCGCAGTAAGGTTGTTGCGTAATCCAGTGGTTCAGGAGCGTCTAGAAGAAATGAGGCTGGAGGCAAAAGCTAAGTTCGGGGTAACAGTAGATAAGTCTGTTCGGGACTTGCTGAAGCTTCGGGACGAGGCTTGGGCTATGGGTAAGTTCGGGGACGCACTTCGGGCTGAAGAGCTTCGTTTAAAGGCCACAGGGCTACTTATAAACAAAAGCCACGTCACTCATGAAGATGTAACGGGTCTTACCAAGGAGCAAATGCTTGAAAAGCTTGACGAATTCAGGCGGCTTGCAGACAGCAGAATGAAGAATATCACGCCTATCGAGGGAGAGGCACAAGAGATAGTGCCTGATACAGAAACACCCACTATATCTAGTGATTAACCTTGTTCGCCCAGAGAGGCGTTCGGGATATGTTATCGGGGGCATATCGAGCCATAAATCGGGATATGTTCGGGTTTGACATCGGGGATCGGAGTCGCCCTGGGCGCTGCAGAACTGAACCCGAAGAAATGTTCGGGATCGGGGGCCTCCTCCGCCAGGGGCCGCTGCTGAATCATCGAGGTCTTCCCTGGCTGCAGCTTCGGGATCTGAACAAATGTTCGGGACTATCGGGGCCTCCCTGGGTAAAACACAATATCTTGTGCTGCTGCTGCCTGGGTACTCCCTGGTTGCTTTTGCTGCTGCAGCTCCTCCCTGGGCCTTAACCAGAACAATTGTTCATCGAGCCCTGGGGCCAGGACGCTGCTACTCGAACAGCAGCCAAAAACTTTTTTTTTATTTTTTTGCTTTTTTTATTTGACATACGAAGTAGACTTCGCTACATATTATATATGAAACACATTTCACACACAGGAGAAAAGAAATGATTAAAAACCAAAAAACTAAAAAACTAATAGCAGACTTACAATATGTAGACTTGTTTGACTCAAACAATCCTTACAGGCGATATTTCAGGCTTTGGCTTGATGGCTCGTATCTGGGGGAAGATCATTATAGGCGCAACATTGAGCAAGCAAAGCGCTTGTGGGACAAACCTCGTAGGTCTATCCGTGCCTTTGTTTTGAATGAATGGCGCAAGTATAACGAAACTGACTTGAGCGAATACTCACAGCATCAAATCGCCAGAGCCTTCAAGGAAGTTCTGGGCGATAGATTGGAAGAGTTCAACGATACACTTATTGAAGACTTCCGCGATGAGTTCCGTGAGTTCGTAGAGGAACAGCAAGTAGCATGAGCAAACTGTATTTTGCCTATGGCTCAAACCTTAACTTGGGGCAAATGCAACATCGTTGCCCCAATGCCAGACCCGTGGGGAAGGTCGCCTTTTACGGGCATGAGTTGACCTTTCGGGGTGTGGCTGACATCGTAAAAGGTGATCCAACTACTCGGATAGAGGGCGGTCTATGGGAAATCACACCAGAATGTGAGATAGCTCTTGACAAATATGAGGGGTTTCCTCGGCTTTACAGGAAGATATATCTCGCAGGAGTGATGACGTACCAGATGAATGCCTACGGAGTATCACCGCCTTCGGTCTATTACTTTAACACAATACTACAGGGGTATCATGATTTCGGGTTAGATACCGCTTACTTATATGATGCGGCTGGTTGGTCGCACTTCACACAAACAGAGGAGAATAATTATGGATATAGCTATATTCGATAAGATAAAAAACATTTTTGGTTCTAAAAAAGAACCAGAAGTTAGGTATTTAAAAGGCAAGCCTTTTGATTTAAAGGAGATTAAAGTTAAACCATTTATGTTTCCAAACTACTGTCAAGATACCTACGATTTTCTTAATCAAAACGGGACTATGAAATCTCTTGAGCAGATGAGTCAGGCTACATGCAAAACTACAGGGACAATTCATCATGAAATGTCTCAAATCAGAAAGTCTGGTATTACAATACTAAAACATTACGACAAGGATAAAGGAGAATATCTTTATTTCTTTCCAGGGGATTGAATAATGTTCGGGTTTCCTGTGGAAAAGGTGCAGCTTCGGCTGCACTTTTTTTTGCCCTGGGCGTTGGCTCCCAGGCAGCATAACCCGAACAATTGTTCGTCCCGGTCAGCAGGCAGCCAGGGGACGCAGCAAATTTTAAGAAAGTGTGTTTTTTTGTTTGACTCTATGAAATAAGTTTCGTACATTATATGGGTACACACAAAACACAGGAGAGTAAAATGAATGAGGTCAATATAGCGTATTTTAAATCAGCAACTGATAATTTACTGTCATCGGCTGGCTCTATAAAAAGCACGGCTGAACTACTGAAAACATATAATCAGCCAAATAATGCATTGGACAAGGAAGAAGCGAATAAGGTTTTTATCGAGAGAATACAATATAGCGCAGAATTTATAATGGAAGTGTCTGAAAAAATGAATGCCATGTTAAATGAAGGAGGGAAGTAATGGAGCAAGATTTAAGGGAACAGTTGGCTGTGGTATGGAGGGCGTTGCACAGCTACAGGCATGACCTCATACCTGAAGGCATCGACAAAGGATACGATGAAGAATGGGACGAGATATGTGGGTCGATGGCATCAATAACCGAGGAGCTTGGACTCAACCCCGCAGCAGATGACTGATCGGGTAATTGTTCGGGTAATGAACGGGCTGCTTTCGGGCAGCCCTTTTTTTATGTCGGGATTCGGGCATCGGGCTTTCCTCCTGCTGCTTAAAACCCGAACAATTGTTCCTAATCCTGCAGCCTGTAACCCCTGGATCATGCAGCGTGATTGTTGATTTTTTTTGCGATTTTTGGCTAAAACCAGAACATATTGCTTGATATGCAATGCGTTTCGTAGTAATCTAGGGGTGTCGATAGACACACACACAACAAAAAGGAGATTTTAAAATGACATACTTTAATGAAAATGACTATTTGGTTTTTGGTTTAGAAACTGAAGTATCTGGTTTATATGTTAGCCGTGCTCAACAAGCTTTACGCGATGCGAATATTAATTGGGTGCATGTTACAGATGACGGCACTAGGGGTGTAGATGCTGAAATTGTTTTCCCACCATTGCCAGATTGTTCTATTGCATGGCGTAAAGTTGAAGACGTTTACCAATGCTTAGAAAATGCTGGTGCAAGAATTAATAGACAATGCGGTCATCATGTTCACATTAGCACTAAAAAGATTGATGGTGATAGACACTCAAAAAACCAATTCTTATCTAAAACCATGCGCTTATCTGAAACTAGCAATTATCCAGCTATCAGAATAGCTAATGAGTGTTTTAGCCGTGATGAAATGGCGCCTGAGTTAATGATTGATGTAACCAGACGCCTTGTTAAACATGATAGCGTTTATAATTCTATGGTTTCAGAGAGTAGAAGAAATAACCATTTTTGTGAGAATTCAAGAGTTACATTAGAAAATCTGGATTTATGTAACACTATACAAGATTTAGAGAATGCGTTTTGCACTGGCACTTATAGGTCACATAAATTCATGGCTATTAACTTTACAAAATGGTCACGTGGTACTGTAGAATTCAGAAAGCACCAAGGCACGTTAGACATGAATAAAATTAGAGCATGGGTACAGTTTCATCTTAATCTATTTTATACAAGCGATAGCACTAGATTGGATTATAGCAATACAACACCATCATCTATTGATACGCCAGTTCAACCATTTAGAAACCATTCAAGGGTAGGGCTAATCTGGTCAATGTGTCGTTCTGATAATGGCGCAAGCGTTCAAGAATTGATGAATGCAACTGGCACCAGTGCAATAAATGTAAGAGCAAGAATATCTGAGATGCGCTCTCGTTTTGGTGATGATGCAATTGTTACGCATTCTCAACAAGCTAATGGCGCAAGCTATGGTGATGGTGACACTCACACCAGATACCAGATAAGAGAAACAATACAAACAAGCGCATCATCTATCAGACTACTACCAGAAAACAGAATAGGATTAGATAGCCTATTTGCTGGATTAGATGATCAATTGTTCGAGTATATTCAAGAGAGAATAGATGCGCTTTCATAGCGCATCTTACATTCAAGGGATGGGCGGGTTATCCCCGCCTATTTTTTTGTCTAAGGTACCCTATGCCACATTGTGAAAAACCAATGCGGATCGGGGCGGTATAGTATACCCCCCTGAAGATAGGGGCTTGACGGGAGGCGACGGTTGCGCCCTGTTCCCCACAAACAATACAACAACTATTGACAGACTATGCAAGATGCTTCATATTACCTTCAGTCAAACAGATACGGAGGGTATAATGACGACGTACAAACTAACTATGGGCGAGGATTACAAGTTTTCTGCTCGTGATGAGGGTGAGTTTCGAGAGAAATTGCGCCAATACAATCCATTTTTAACAGAGGGCGATGAATTGAGGGATTTTTCGCGTACTATGTGCAATTGGAGTGGCAAGGGAATCGCTTTTAGTGATTTTGAGGGTTTTATAACAACTGCAAGCAGTGCTGGTTGCATGGAGGTATGCAGTGGGCAAGGTAATTAATTACAAAGATGCTTTTAAATCGAAGTGGGGGCCAGAGGAAATCAAGGCGGCACGTAAGAGAGCGAACTTAACATTGAGGGAATTATCTGAACAGCTAGGGATATCATTAAGGATGTTGCAATATTACGAGGCAGGCAAGACACCTGTATCGAAAGCGTTAGAGGATTCGATAAGGAGCATTGTGAATTGGGAGCAGGACAATCAGGGTTATCCAGATATTGATTTAGATGCCATAGGTACCCTGACGGGTTTTGACATTGAGCGTATAAACAGGTTGATACAGGGTATAAACCGTTATTTAGACGAGCATGAGTTTGAGCATGACAAGGGATATTACAAAATTTTGTATCAATCCAAGCAAGAATTGTCTCTTCTGTTGTCAAAATTTGATTTATAGCCTATTATCGTATTCATCTAATTAGATGAGGCATAAAATGGCGCAAAATTACATGATGGGTGCTGGGATGGTTCCACCGCCAGCACCTACGCAACCTTCTCCATTGAGTTTTAAGAGCGATCCTAATCAGAGGATGCAGTTTAAGAGCTTTATGCAGGGTTTATCTGCACCAAGGCAGGCACCGATGGCACCACAGATGATGCCTATGCCTCAGATTCCTGTTCCGATGCAGAATATTGATGTATTTTCACAGCCTGTTCAGTACATGGCTAGGGGTGGTCTTTCAAATCGTCCTGTTAGCGAGATGAAGTATACGCCTGAGAATGTTGAGAAGGAAAAAAGAACTATTAGGCCAAGGCGCGACAGAGATGATGATAGAGAAGATAAAGCTCGTAGAACTGTAAAAATAACGCCTCAACAGGAGGCGGCTGCTAGGGCTGCGCTTATAGGCGCTGCTCAAACTAGGGCTGGCTCTGAAGATCCATCAGATTATGCTCAATTTGTTGCAAGTGCTAGAAATCGTTACAGAAGACCTTCTTCTTTAAGTGACCAAGTAGCTGCTTTGAGCAGTGTTCCTGCTGATTTTGGTGCTGAGTTTGGTGATGACAGGAGAAGAAGAGATTTGTTTTCTACTGGTATTGCCGCTACTCCTGTTGACCGCAGGCGTTTAGGTTCAGATTTGGGCGCTCGTGCAGAGTCTCAAGGCATAGGTTTTGAGGATAATATTCCTTCTGAAAGGTCTATGCTTGGTATAGATCCAAGGCAGTCAGGTTTAGGTAGCACATTAAGTCAACAGATAGCTGCTTTACGCGGTGATGAATTGCCTACCACTTCTGAGATTCAAGGAATAGGATTTGAAGACGTTCCTGATGATGAAACTTTCTTGCCTATTACTCAGACACCACAAGATGTAAATTTATTAGCGGATAGCTTTTTGACAAGATTGCCTTTTGGAATAGGAGAATATTTTTCTGAAGGTCAAATGGATCAGTTAGGTGAGTTTATGAACATACCTGGCTCTCAGTATGATTATGAGCTTGGTAAGGGCGTTGCCCCTGCTGGTTCAGGCACTTTGAGTTTAAGCCCATCAGGTGTTGTTACATATACGGGTCGTCGTGACCCTAATTACACGGGTCCCTTTGCGAATTTAGTTAATCCTCAAGTAAGGCCAGAGCGAGAGTCTAATCCGTGTCCCCCTGGTTATACATTGATTAATGGAGCATGTATGCCGATTAGTCAGCCCACACAGGCTACTCCGACAACGCCTGCCCCTAATGTAATTCAGAATATACCTGTTACTGCTCCTGCTCCTAGTCCTGTTGTTCAGTCTACGGCTCCGCCTGCTCAATTAGGTATGCCATTGGGACAGCCGACCCCTATACAGCCTATGAATAGGTTTTTAACGAACATTCCTAATTCTTTAAATTTAGCTGCCAACAACTTTTTGAGTGCATTAAGCTCTTGACATGAATGAGTCGTTTAACATTGATTTAGATTATCTCACGGAGGAAGAGCGTGGGATGCTCTCGAAGTATATTGAGAGTTATTCTTTAGTCAGTGAGCGAGAAGAAAAGCAGCGCACGTTTTTATCTTTTGTAAAGCATGTTTGGCCTACTTTTATAGAGGGCAAGCATCATCGCATATACGCAGACAAATTAGAGAAGGTTGCGAAGGGCGAGATAAAGCGGTTGATAATCAATATGCCGCCTCGACACACGAAGTCTGAGTTTGCGAGTTTTTTGTTCCCCTCTTGGCTGATGGGTCAGATGCCTAATAAAAAAATCATTCAAGCGACGCACACTGCTGAACTAGCGGTTGGTTTTGGTCGTAAAGTAAAGAACTTGATTGACAGTGATATTTACAGGGATGTTTTTCCTGATGTGAAGTTAGCGGTTGATGCGAAGGCTTCAGGTCGTTGGAGCACGAGCAAGGGTGGTGAGTATTACGCGGTTGGTGTAGGCGGTGCATTAGCTGGTCGTGGTGCTGATTTGTGTATTATTGACGACCCTGTATCTGAGCAGGATGCGTTATCACCTACCGCGTTGGATAATATTTACGAATGGTACACATCTGGTCCAAGACAGAGGCTCCAGCCTGGAGGGTCGATAATTATAGTTATGACGAGGTGGAGTATACGGGATTTGACAGCGAAGGTGCTTCAGAAGCAGGCAGAGGGCGGTGCCGATCAATGGGATGTCGTGGAGTTTCCAGCTATTTTTCCCGACACCGACAACGTATTGTGGCCCGAATATTGGGCCAAGGAAGAGCTAGAGGCCGTCAAAGCGTCAATTCCTGTAGGAAAGTGGAACGCACAGTATCTACAGAATCCGACAGCCGAAGAAGGCGCGATTATTAAGCGAGAATGGTGGAATGTTTGGGATAGTAGTAGCCCACCTATGTGTTCATATATCATACAGTCGTATGACACCGCGTTTAGTAAATCTGAGCGTGCTGACTTTTCTGCTATTACTACTTGGGGTATTTTTGAGCCTGTAGAGGGTGATGGGGAGGCTATTATTCTCCTCGATGCCCAGCGTGGTCGCTGGGATTTTCCTGAATTAAAAGAAATTGCCAAAGATTTATATGGTGAGTTTGAGCCTGACATGGTGCTGATAGAGCAGAAGGCTAGTGGTATGCCTTTGACGCAGGAGTTAAGGCGCATGGACATACCTGTAACGCCATTTACGCCTAGTAGAGGCGCGGATAAATTTACTCGCATGAATGCCTGTGCTCCTGTCTTTGAATCTGGTATGGTATGGAGGCCAGACATGAATTTTGCTGAAGAGGTTGTAGAAGAGTGTGCTGCGTTTCCGAATGGGGAACATGATGACTTGGCAGATTCGATGACACAGGCTATACTACGTTTCAGGCAGGGTGGATTTATTGCAACGCCCACGGATTATGAAGATGAAGATTTGGTGCGGTATAATCGCAGGAAGGAATATTACTGATGGCTGAAAAGATTTCTGATTTAAAACGATCAAAAACATATGTTGAGACTTCAATGAGCCCTAAAGTTGTTAATCAAAAAGGTCCGAAGCCCAGACCTAAGAACTTGAAGGCAGCTAGACTTGCTTCAGATGCTAAGAAGGTTGGTCGTGTTTTAAAGAAGACGGCTCAAGCTGGTATTTCTGTTCCTACTGACATTATGTCATCTTTAATGGGGCAAAAACCAACTGCAATGATAAAAGCTGCTAAAGCTTTAGAAGAGGAAGTTCCAAAAATGGAAAAAGGCGGTAAAGTTGTCAATCAAAAGGGTCCAAAGCCTAGACCTAAATCTGGTATGATGAATGAAGATATGGGTCGTATGATTGATCCTAATACTGAGATTTCTGATGAGGAAGCTGCTAGATTGCTTAGAATGGCTAGAATGGCTAAAAGAGGTAAGAACTATGCAGAAGGTGGTGAAGTAAACCGTGATTTAGGTGGTTTTATTCTTGACTCGTACTTAGGCGGTGTTCGTCAGAAGGATTTAAGACCTCAGAAGATAGGTTCTCCTCCAGCTAAGAAATCATCATCTGGTGCGACAATGCCTGGTCGTGGCGGTAAGTTTAAAGGAACAAAGTAATGTCTGAAAGATCTGCGTATTTAAACATGATGCTTGAAATGGAAAGACTTGCCAGAGAGATGGAAGGTAATCCAGACAGACAGCAAATGTTAAGAAACTTTTTTATTGACCCTGATGCTCAACGTGCATCTGACCGTGCTGCTAGAAGAAAGAGCTACTTTGGTGCTAAAGCTAGAGGCATGAAAGATGGTGGTGTTGTTAGAGGTTCGGGTGCTGCTATATCAGGAACCAAGTTTAAAGGAGTATTCTAATGAGCAATGAATTCAATGAGGCTTTATTAGAGCAGTTATTTGAAGAAGCATTAGAAATGGGTATGACAGATGAGGCTGCCGCTAAATTTGCTCGTAAGCGTTTTGAGGAAATGCCAGAGCCTGATTACAAGGCTAAAGGCGGTGTTATTAAGATGAAGAAGGGTGGCGGAGCTTTTCCTGATTTAACTGGTGATGGTAAGGTAACTCAGAAAGATATTCTTCGTGGCAGAGGTGTTCGTGGTTTTGAGCGCGGTGGTGTTGCTTCTAATGCTTGTCGTGGCGGTGGTGCTGCTTTGCGTGGCACTAAGTTCACAGGAGTAAAGTAATGAGTGGTCCTTTTAGAAAAAGAGGCCCTAGAGTTTTTGATAAAGGCTACAGGGCGGTTCCTAAGATGTTTCGTGGAACAATTATAGGTGATTTAATGGAAGAGATGATGGGGGTCAAAAAACCTTTTAAAAAACCTAAAAGAATGAACAATGGTGGTGCTGTTTTAAAGGGTAGAAGCACGAAATTTAAGGGTACATTTTAATGCGCTCTGATAAAGAAATCAGGATAATGGCTCAAAGGGACATTACTAATCTTACTAATGCTGAGTTTGACAGGCATTTAGTTATGGAAAGTGAAAAAGCCAAGAAATCGAAGTCTCCTATGGGTAGGGGGTTTGGTGTGGCAACAAGAGGCAGTAAGTTTAAGGGAACATTTTAATGTCTACGATTAAGATTGAGATTGATTTAGATGAAGTGATGCCTGGTGTATCAGATGGCTTTCCAGATGATGATGTATGTCCTGTTGCCACTCAGGATGAGGAGGTAAACGCTGCTAACAAACAAGTTGCTATTGATGATTATGCATATGGCAAACCAACTAAAAGTTGGGAATCTCAAAACAAGCGTTGCGGCACTTGTGGTTATTTCAATGTTAGGTCTTCAATTTTAAACTGTATATCCGAAGGATTGGGGCTTGAAGAGGGTGTGGGTTATTGCGATAAGTTGCACTTTGTATGTTCGATGGAGAATGTATGTAATTTATGGGAGGTAGGGCCTCCTAAAACAGACGGTGATTTAGATGACTATCCATCAGACATGGGAAACAGTAGAGATATCATGTGATGGAGTCGAAGTGGTTGGGTCATTTTGCATTACTGATAAAGTCTTTTGCCCTTCGGCTTTATCTGCGCTCGGCTCCCCTCACCTTGATGCGCGATTCAATTTGACCCAACACCAATAGAAGGAAAATAAGATGTCAGTAGAAAAAATATTAGGTGCTGGAGGAGATGCTCCTACAGAAGACCTTCTACAAGAAGATATTGTAGTAGAGACTATTCCTGATGATTCAAACATTCTTCAATTTGAAGATGGAAGTGCTTTGATTGGTGAATTTGAGGATGAATTAGAGGTTCAGCCACAAGATTTACCATATGACGCTAATTTAGCTGAATATATTGATGAAGCAGAGCTTGCTGTTATTTCCAGTGACTTGGTTGGCAGTATAGAAGATGATTTTTCTTCTAGAAGAGAGTGGGAAGATACTTACAAGAGGGGTATTGACCTTTTAGGAATGAAATATGAAGACCGTTCCCAGCCATTTGAGGGGGCTACAGGCGTTGTTCATCCATTACTGGCAGAAAGTGTCACACAATTCCAAGCACAAGCCTACAGAGAGCTCTTACCAGCAGGAGGGCCTGTTAGAACGCAAATTATAGGTGCAGAAGATTCAGAAGTTGTAAAGCAGGCTGAACGCATCAAGAATTACATGAATTATCAGATAACTTATGAGATGGAAGAGTATGATCCTGAGTTAGATCAGATGTTATTTTACCTTCCGATTATTGGTTCCACTTTTAAGAAGGTTTATTTCGACCCGTTATTGCAGCGTCCTGTATCCAAGTTTGTTCATGCTGAAGATTTAGTTGTTCCGTATACAGCAACTGATTTGTTTAGCTGTTCTCGTGTTACGCATGTTGTGAAAATGAACAAGAATGAGATATTGAAGCTTCAGGTTTCTGGTTTTTATTCTGATGTTCCTTTGCCTGGCGATGGGTATGGTGGGGAAGATTATAGTGAGGTTCAAGAGTCTATTAATGAAATAGATGGCATACAGCCTTCAGGCTCTAATGAAGATGTTGTTTTGTATGAAGTTCATACAGATTTAGACCTTACTGGATTTGAAGATTTAGATATGGAAGGTGAGCCCACAGGTATTAAGCTTCCATATATTGTTACTTTGATTGAGAAAAGTGGTAAGGTTTTATCTGTTCGCAGAAACTATGACATAGAAAAGCCTTTGCAGAAAAAGCAATATTTTGTTCATTATAAGTTTTTGCCAGGATTAGGTTTCTATGGTTTTGGCTTAACTCATATGATAGGAAACCTTGCTCAAGGTGCTACTAGCTTATTAAGACAGTTAATAGATGCTGGAACACTATCTAATCTTCCTGCTGGATTTAAGGCTCGTGGTGCTCGTATTCGTGATGAGAATGAGCCTTTAAGTCCTGGTGAGTTTAGAGACATTGATGTTGCTGGAATGGATATACGTCAGGCTCTTATGGCATTGCCGTTTAAAGAGCCCTCACAGACGCTGTATTCGCTTCTAGGTACTTTAGTGGATTCTGGGCGTAGATTCGCTTCTATGGCTGATATGAAGGTCGCTGAGATGGGTGGAGAGACACCTGTTGGCACGACAATGGCTATTATGGAACGTGGCACTAAAGTTATGAGTGCTATTCACAAGCGTTTGCATTATTCACAGAAGCAGGAGTTTAAGCTTCTCGCTGGGTTGTTTGCTAGATTTACGCCTCCTACATATATGTATGAGGTTCCAGGCGCACCTCCAGAAATAAAAGCTACCGATTTTGATGGTAGAATTGACGTTATACCTGTATCAGACCCGAACATATTCTCCATGTCTCAGAGGATTGCATTGGCTCAGACTCAGTTGCAGTTGGTTCAGAGTAACCCTGATTTACATGGGGGTCAGCAAGGTTTGTATCAGGCTTATAGAAAAATGTATGAAGCATTAGGAGTCACAAACATTGATTCAATATTACCTGTACCACCTCAACCACAACCTTCAAACCCTGCTAAAGAGAACCAAGAGGCTATGCGTGGAAAGTCGTTACAGGCGTTCCCAGATCAGAACCACAAAGCACACATTGAAGCTCATTTGGCAATCATTGCAACACCAGTGGCACAAGCTAACGCGGCAATTGTAATGACGTTGCAAGGTCATATTCAAGAACACATTGGATTTATGGCAGAGCAAATGGCTCAAGATGAAATAATGGAAGGTATGGATCAATTGCAAGCTCAGATGATTGCAACTAATCCTGAGTTACAGGCACAGGTTGCTACTCAAGTTTCTTCTCGTGCTGCTGAATTAATTGGTGAACTAACTGAGCAATATGCACAGGCTGTATCGCCTCCACCAGAGCAAGACCCACTTGTTTCAATAAGACAACAGGAGCTTGCGCTACGTGGCGCTGATATTCAGAGAAAATCTGAAGAGTTTGAGCGTCAGCAAGAGTTCGACAGAGAAAGAGAACGTAATGATACGTTACTTGCTCAACAGCGTTTAGATTTGCAAGATGAAGCTCTTGCAGATAAAACTAGAGTTGCTGAAGAGCGAATTCAAACGCAGAGGGATATTGCTGCGGCAAATATAAGGAGCAGAGGATGACTGCAAGTTCAATTAACCGTAAAGTAGAGGCTGATATAAAGGCTAAGAAGCTGGAGAGAAAAGATGCCATTGAAAAAAGGAAAGAGTCAGAAAACGATAAGCTCGAACATCAGCAAATTGATGTCAGAGGGTTATCCGCAGAGACAAGCGATAGCGATATCTTTATCATCAGCGAAAAAGCTGAAGCCAAGCCAAAAAAGAAAACTTTCACAAAAAAGAGAAGTGCAAAAAAAGCGTAACGGTGGTATAGTATCTAGGTTTTCAAAAATATCAAAACCACAAAGATTTGAGGGAATCTTTTAACTAACAGGCATGTAGGGCTGCCGCATTAGAGGTTTATAATGGTAGACCCTATTTCGGCTATGGCAATCGCTGGTAGCGCATATTCGGCAATTAGAAAATCGATTTCAGTAGGCCGTGAACTGGAGTCAATGGGCAAGGATTTGTCTAGGTGGATGGGTGCAGTATCTGATATAGATAGAGCTCACCACGAAGCTAAAAACCCACCTTTATTTAAAAAATTATTTAGCGGCAAGTCTGTTGAGCAAGAAGCTATGGAATTGTTCACGCAGAAAAAACAACTTGAGAACCAGAGGGATGAGTTACGCAAATTGATTAGTTCGATGTTGGGACCACAAGCGTGGCAAGAACTCATTGCGATGGAAAGGGACATTAGAAAGCAACGCAAAGAAACGCTTTATGCGCAGCGTGAAGCTCGTAGGCATTTTGTTGAAGTAATTTCGATAACAGGATTAGTAATTGTTGTGTCTGGGTTTTTGTTTGGTTTAATATGGTTAATATCTAATAGAGGAGCTTTTTAATGGCACAAAAAAAGTTTGAAGAAGAAACAATTTACTATGAATATGATTTGGATGGTGATGGTATAATTTCAGACGAGGAATTGGATCACGCAAAAGATATTAAGTCAGCAGAAGCTGAGTATAGAAAAATGAGAGCCCAAAGAAGGATGGCTACTGCTGTTCTTATTTTTATGGCTTTGTATACTACAGCAATGTTTCTCCCCATAATACCAGATTCACGTATTGAATTATTAACTGATTTAAGTAATTTGCTTTATATTACAGGGGGTGGTATCGTTGGTGCATATGTGGGTGTTTCTGCTTGGATGAGTAAAAAATAATGCCTGAATGGTGGGAATTACTTTTAGTTACGATGATAACCATAAATACAGTTATAAACTTAATTGTGTTTTTCAAACATCGTTTCAAAAGAGGGGAAAAATGATACAAGCATTAATAGGGCCAGTAACAGGTCTTTTGGATAAATTTGTTGAAGACAAGGATCAGAAAAATGCGCTCGCTCATGAAATCGCAACCCTTGCCGAAAAACAAGCCCACCAAGCGGCTCTCGCGCAAGTTGAAGTCAATAAAGAAGAAGCAAAAAGTCGTTCCGTATTTGTTGCTGGATGGCGTCCGTTCATCGGATGGACCTGTGGTGTCGCGCTTGCGTACCACTTTGTCCTTGCTCCGATTATTATTTTCGGAACTACGGTCTTCGGTGTCCAAATACCTGAACTACCTGTATTTGACATGGACTCGTTAATGACTGTGCTGTTAGGCATGTTAGGCTTGGGTGGCCTTAGAACTTATGAAAAATCAAAAGGGCTTACAAAGTAATGGATGCAGTGGCTTTAACAGAGCATATGCTAAAAAACATACGCGAGAAGAAGGGGGATTATGCTCAGATGCTTGCGGATGGTGTGGTAGAGGATTATCCAAACTACCGATTTATAGTAGGGCAAATACGCGGCTTGCAATATTGTGAAGATGAATTAACTGCCGCGATGAAAGGTGTCATAGAGGGATGACAAAGAAACTATTCGTGCCAGATAGAGTGGCTACGGCAAAGCTTCCTAAATCTATTGAAAAAGGATTTGAGGCTGAAGAAGATAAAAACTCCAAAAACCCAGAAGAGTTTGACGGTTCTGTTATAGATAGATTACCGCAACCTGTAGGTTACAGATTGCTCGTCATTCCTTATTATATGAAGTCGAAGACTAAAGGTGGCGTTTATATACCTGACGCTACTCGTGACCGTGAGAGTTTTGCAACGGTTGCGGCTTACGTTATTCGCCTTGGTCCAGATGCATACAAAGACCCTGATAAGTTTCCTTCAGGCCCTTGGTGTTCTGAGAAATCATGGGTGCTTATGGGTAGATATGCTGGAAATAGGTTCAAAGTGGATGGTCTTGAGGTTAGGCTCATAAATGACGATAATATTATTGGAACTATCCTTGACCCAGCAGATATATCTTATGTATAAGATTTTAGGAGATTTTTATGAACGATACAGAAAATCAAATTGAAGAAGAGAACATTACAGTTGATCTAGAAGAACAAGAGGAGCAATCTTCTGTTGTTCAGGTTGAAGATGAAAACCGAACAAATGTTCGCGAAATATCTGATGACTCTAAGCAAGAGTTAGAAAACTATAGTGAAAATGTTCAGAAAAGAATTAATGAATTAACTGCCAAAAGAAAAACGGCTATTGAAGAGGCAGAAGCTGCTTATCAATATGCTAAACAAAAAGAGGCTGAGAACGAGCAGTTAAGAAAGAAATATGAAGAGCTAAACACTGGTTATGTTGGTGAATATGGAACTCGAATTGAGTCTCAATCAGCAGAAGCCAAAAGACTCGCTAAAGAAGCCTTTGATTTAGGTGACATGGATAAGTTTAGCGAAGCTCAAGAACTGATTGCTAGGTTAGCTATTGAAAAAGAGCGTTTGAGAATACAAAAAGCAAGAGTTGAGGAGCAAGATGTTTCTGTAGAGGCTCAACAGCCTGCTCAAACTTCTGCACCACAAAGGCAGGCTCCTCTTGATTCAAAGCTTGTTGATTGGATGGATAAAAATCCTTGGTTTAACAAAGATAGAGTCATGACGATAGCGGCTCAAGAAATACATAGGCAACTTGTAGCGGATGAGGGTTTTGACCCTACAAGTGATGATTATTACAAAGAGATTGATAGGCGTATGCGAGTGGAAATGCCTAACAAGTTTCAGGAGAAACGGACTGTCGCCCAATCTGTAGCTCCTGCGTCCAGTGGACGGTCTAATAAATCTGGGCGGAAGAAAGCGATAGAACTCACTCCTGGTGAGGTGGCATTTGCCAATAAAATGAAAATACCGCTTGAGCGTTATGCTAAAGAAAAAGCTAAAATCCAACAAAGGAGTGCGTAATGTCTGATCGTACAAATCGGGAGTCGCAAACCCGTGAAAAAAAGGCGAGAGTAACAGATTGGGTACCACCCTCCGCATTAGAGGCTCCAGAAGCACCTATTGGTTATAAGCATCGTTGGATACGCGAATCCGTCATGGAATTTGATGATAGAAACAACATCCACAAGAAGAGAAGAGAAGGATGGGAGCTTGTAAAAGCTGAAGAATACCCTGACTTTGACGCTCCTGTTGTAGATGAAGGTAAAAACGCTGGCGTAATTGGCGTAGGTGGACTTGTTTTAGCAAGAATACCTGAAGAAATTGTGGAACAACGTAATTCTCATTATCGTAATGTTACTGCTAATCAAATGGATGCGGTTGACAGGGATTGGATGCGTGAATCAAACACAGCCATGCCTAAACTACAGCCTCAGAGAAGCAGTTCAGTAAGTTTTGGATCTAAGGGTTCAAAAAGTTAATTTTTTTTTAGGAGAGTAAAATGGCAAACAAAGATGCCTCTTTTGGTCTACGCTTATACAGCGCAGGCGGTGGTGCGGCTCCTGCAAACCTACAAAATAAATATAGAATTGCTTCTGGCTACAGCACTGCAATTTTCCAAGGTGATCTAGTGCAAGTTGTCACCACTGGAACTATTGAACGTGTAGCTGCTGGTGGTTCTGGATTTATCTTAGGTGTGTTTAATGGATGTCGTTACACAGACCCCACAACAAGTAAAGAAACTTTTTCAAACAGCTATCCAGGCTCAATAGCCGCTTCTGATATTGAAGCTTTTATTATTGATGCTCCGTTAGCACGTTTTGAAATTCAAGCAGATGATACATTCCCTGTAGCTGATTTGTTTGGAAACTTTGATATTGTAGATCAATCCCCTGTTGGAGATACAAATTCTGGTATTTCTCGTGCGGAGCTTGATGTTACAACTGGTGCAACAACTGCAACATTGCCATTAAAAGCACTCGATATATCTCAAGACCCTGAGAATAGCGATGTTTCTTCTGCCAATACAAATGTTGTTGTTATGATTAACAACCATCTGTATGCCGCTGGCACAACAGGCTTGGCATAAGGAGACTAATCAATGGCTATTTCAAGAGCACAACTCGTAAAAGAGCTTGAGCCAGGTCTTAATGCCCTTTTTGGTATGGAGTATGACCGTTACGAAAACGAACATGCTGAAATCTTCGACACAGAATCATCTGATCGTGCGTTTGAAGAAGAGGTAATGCTCGTTGGTTTTGGAAATGCTCAAACCAAGGCAGAAGGCGCTGGTGTCAATTTTGACAACGCTTCCGAAGCTTACACTGCACGTTATACGCATGAGACAGTAACTCTTGCGTTTGCGTTGACAGAAGAAGCAATGGAAGATAACCTTTATGATCGTCTAGGCGCACGTTATACACGAGCTCTAGCACGTTCAATGGCTCATACAAAGCAAGTTAAGGCAGCATCTGTTCTTAACAACGCTTTTGACAGCAACTTTGCAGGCGGTGATGGTAAAGAGCTTTGCGCTAATGACCACCCACTAGCAGGCGGAGGAACTTTCCGTAACGAGCCTTCAACTGCTGCTGACCTCAACGAAACATCACTTGAGAATGCTCTTATTGACATCTCAACATTCGTTGATGAGCGTAACTTGATTATCGCACTACGCGGTATGAAGCTTATCGTTCCACCACAACTTCAGTTTGTGGCTGATCGTCTGCTTGAGTCTACACTTCGTGTAGGAACATCAGACAACGATGTAAACGCATTACGCAACATGGGTATGCTTCCAGAAGGTTATACAATTAACCACTTCTTGACAGACCCAGATGCGTTCTTCATCAAAACTGATACTCCAAATGGCTTTAAGCATTTCGAGAGAATTCCTTTGGCAACAAACATGGAAGCTGATTTCGATTCAGGTAACATGCGCTTTAAGGCTCGTGAGCGTTACAGCTTTGGATTCTCTGACCCTCGTGCAGTGTTTGGTTCACCAGGCGCATAAGGATACAATTACTTTCTCCTGTAAAGGGCGGCTTCACAGTCGCCCTTTTTTGTTGTATAGTTACTAAACCCTTGACTGCGATTTTGCAGACAATAGCCAAGACAAGGAGATTTACATGGCTAATTCAACATTTCAGGGCGTAATACGCTCATATGGTGGTGGTATTAAAGGTACTCATACACCTGTTCCTGTAACGCAAAGCGTTCAGATTTCTTTTGACCCAACAGCATCTTCAGCGACAAATGTTCGTATTGGAACTTCAGCAACTTCAGGTGAGACATTAACATTGCCTGCTGGTGCCATACCTATTTCTATCACTGTTATTGGTGGTTCAACTGGTGGTACAAACCCAACAGTTGATATTGGCACATCTGCTGATAATGACGGTTTGTTTAACGAAGTCGATGCAGACACTAAAGGCACAGTAGTAGGTGCAAATGGTGCTTTGGCTGTTGCTGGTGGTTTAGCTGTTGATGCTACTGTTACTGGCAAGGTTGGTGCATCTGCTGCTACTGGTGGTACGTTTACAGGCATCCTTACTTATGTAATGGCTAATAATAGCGTAGAATAAGGAGGCTTAAATGGCTGGTCCAGTAAAATCCTTTAACTTTGACCAAGGTGCAACCCCAGCGATTGTTGGTCCTGCTCGTTCTCGTATACGTCAGGTTGTTATGTTTGGCGCTGCCGCTGGTGCGTTTACTATAAAAGATGGCAGTGCTGCGGGAGATGTTTTGCTTCAACAAAGTTTTGCGGCAGGAAATCATGTTTTAAACATTCCAGATGACGGCATCATTGCTTTTAGCGGTTGTTTTGTTGCTGCTTTAACAGGTTCAGGTAATAAACTTACAATTTTCCTATCATAAGGAATTTTCATGGCTCGTAAACAAGACAAACAGCCACCAAAAACAAAAAAGTATTTCCGTTCCACAAAAAGTGGGGCGGGAATGACTAAAGCTGGTGTTGCTAAATACAGGAAAGATAATCCTGGTTCTAAATTAAAAACAGCAGTAACAGGTAAGGTTAAAAAAGGTAGCAAAGATGCTAAAAGACGCAAATCTTTTTGCGCTCGTTCTGCTGGTCAAATGAAAAAGTTTCCTAAAGCAGCAAAAGATCCAAACAGCCGTTTAAGGCAGGCCAGAAGAAGATGGAAATGTTAAATAGTATAATAGTAGGCGTATCTGTATCTGTAGTAACGGCAATACTCGGAATGTTTGGCTGGATTGCATTAAGCGTTGTTGACTTAAAAACAGATACAACTGTAATAGCTATTAAAGTTGATGAAAATCACAAAATGATAAAAACCCTTTGGGAAGATTATATAGATAGGAGCTCAAATGGCAATCTCGCGTGGCTCAATGAGGCAGCAAATATCCAATCCACCTCAGAAGAAAAAATTCGTTAAGAAAAAGAAGAAAAAAAATGGCTAAAGACGCATGTTATAGAAAAGTTAAAGCAAGATACAAAGTATTTCCGTCAGCATATGCTTCAGGGGCGATTGCTAAATGTCGTAAGGTTGGCGCGGCTAATTGGGGCAATAAGTCTAAAGCTAAGAAAATGAAAGATGGTGGTCCTGCGCTTCCTGCCAAAAGGTCATCTAAAAACCCTAACGTAGCTCGTGGCTGTGGCTGTGTTATGGAAAATAAACGCAAGATTACAAAGTATGCATGAGTAAAGAATGGCAGTACGACGAACAAAAAAAGGCTTGGCTCTTAAAAGATGGTTCAAAGAAGATTGGAAAGACGTACGCACGGGGAAAAAGTGTGGGCGTGGCAAAGATGAAAAACGGGGTACTCCATATTGTCGCCCCTCCAAACGGATTAGTAAAAAGACTCCCAAGACAACAGGAGAGATGACTGCGGCAGAAAAACGTAGTAGAATATCTCAAAAGAAGCGTTTAGGCCAACCAGCAGGAAAGCCTAAAAGAGTACAATCATTAAGGAGAAAAAAATGAAAAAAGCTAAAAAGATGCGTGGTGGTGGTGCAACAATGAGTGTATCTCCTCGTAAGAAAATGGCTATGGGTATGATGCGCGGTGGTGCTGCAAAACCTAAAAAAATGATGCGTGGTGGCATGGCTAAGAAGCGCGGATAATTATGACTATATCAGGTTCAACAGATTTTGAGCTCGATGTATCTGATTACATCGAGGAGGCTTTTGAGCGTTGCGGTTTAGAAGTTCGTACTGGTTATGACTTAAAAACTGCCAAGAGGTCGTTGAACCTTTTATTTGCTGATTGGGCAAATAGAGGTCTTAATCAATGGACTATCGCTCAAAGAACAGAAACTGTCACACAAGGTGATGCTGATATTACTTTGGGTGCAGATGTTATTGATGTTTTATCTATGGTTGTTCGCAGAGATGGAACAGACATAAATATGGAGCGTGTTAGTCGAGATGAATATTTGGGTATACCAAACAAAACAACACAAGCAAGACCAACACAATTTTTTATAGACAGGCAAATAACACCAGTTCTAAAAATATGGCCTGCTCCTGAAAACAATACGGATGTTTTGATTTATGATGCACTTACTCGAATTGACGATGCAGATACATTTACAAATACCGTTGAAGTTCCCTTTAGATTTTATCCTTGTCTCGCGGCTGGGCTTGCATACTATATAGCTATTAAAAAAGCTCCAGATAGAATACAATTATTAAAAGCTATCTATGATGAAGAGTTTGAAAGAGCTATGACAGAAGATAGGGACAGAGCTTCTTTTAACGTAGCTCCTAATTTAAGGTATTATAGGGTATCCTAATGGGCAATTATGCTTCTGGTAAATATGCGTATGGTATTTCAGATCGCTCTGGCTTTAGATATCTTTTAAAAGATATGAGGCGAGAATGGAACGGATTATTAGTAGGACCAGATGAATATGAGCCAAAGCATCCTCAGTTAGAACCTATAAGATATGTGACGGATGCAGAGGCTTTAAAAAATCCAAGACCAGACACAGATGAAGACAATGACTCATTTATTGTTTATACGAACACAGGGTTAGGTATAATAGGCACTAAGTTAGAAACATTTGAAGTGACAGCTTCTGTTGGAACGGTTACAGTGAGCGTATCATGAGCTTTACATACACAACATTAAAACAAGCTATTCAAGATTGGACTGAGAACGACGAGACAACTTTCGTTAATAATCTTGATTTCTTCATTACAAATACTGAAGAGCGTATATTAAAGCTTGTTGATTTAGATTTTTTTAGAAAGAATGTTTCTGGTGCCACTTCTGCATCAAATAAATTCTTAGCGATGCCTAGTGATTATCTGGCATCTTTTTCTTTATCTGTAACAAATGGCAGCAATAAAGAGTTCTTGCTACTCAAGGACGTTAATTTTATTCAAGAGTATAATCCTGACGAGAGTGTGACGGGTACTCCTAAGTATTACGCACCTTTTGATGTAAGTAATTTTATACTAGCACCAACGCCAGATGCGTCTTATACTGCTGAACTACATTATTATTATAGACCGCAATCAATTACAGCCAGTAGTGATGGCACATCTTGGATTGGCACAAACGCTCCAGATACATTACTTTACGGCTCTTTAATTGAAGCGTATACTTTTATGAAAGGTGAGGCTGATTTATTGCAGCTTTATCAGACTAGATTTAACGAGGCGATAGCTCGTTTAAAGAACTACGGTGAGGGCGTAGAAAACACTGACGCATACAGGGAGGGGCTTGTTCGCGTTAGAAAAACATAAGAGGGGCAACTTATGACAAATAGAAAAATTTTTAATGGGAAGCCTTTTTGTTTTCCAGTTCAATCTGTTACATGGGTCTATAAGTATAGAATTCCTTTAAACTGGTGCGATGATTTTGTTTCTTTTGCAGAAAAAAACGTACTATCAAAAACATTAAGAAATGTTAGGAGCAGTAAATCTACTGGTTGGAAGCTTAACGAAGCAGAAGGATTTGAAAAAATGTTTCAGCCTTTTACTGGATTAATAGTAGATTACATGAAAAATGCTTTTTCAACTTCAACTGGTGTTCCAAGTAACAACGAAATGAGTGATATTCATGTTAAAAATGGCTTTATTATACAAAGCCTTTGGGTGTCTTGGTTTGATGAGAGTGGGTATACTTGGCCTCACCATCATTTTTCCGATTACTATGGCTCAGTAGGTGCTTATTCTTTTTCCGCTTACTTGGGGGATGTGGAAACATCTATCTCTTTTCAAGATCCTTTAACTACCACATTTCACACCGTGGATGTAAGTAAAGGTGATGTATTATTTTTTCCCTCTGATTTAGTTCACATGTCTTTCGATGTGTCTCCAGGAAGAATTATTTGTTCTGGAAATTTACACATGTTTATTGAACCTTTAGAAAATAATGAAGTAATTAATAAATCATGAAGATTTACTATTCATTAGATAGAGATTTTTATAAGAACTTTGAAAGAGAAGATTTGCCTTGGTGTGAAGAAATGATACCAGAGCCTATGCTAAATTGCGTACCTGATTGGTTTAAAAATTTTAAAGGAAATTATGATTCGTATAATCATTATAATTTAAAAACTTGCCCCTCTTTTATCAATTCTATGAAAGATGGTTTTGTGTTTAAAAATCAAGCAGATTTATTAATAGAAGTTAATAACAACACATGTAATATTCACACTTTTATCCCAGAAAGTGTAACATATAAAAATAAGTTAGAAGAAAAAGTTGCAAACTTTCACTTTGAGTATCATGACAAAGCTCAATTTCCAGATAGTTTTCCATTTGAAAAAGGTTTTTTTCCATTTTCTTTAAAATTTATTTCTCCTTATGTTTTTTTGCCCGAAAAAAATGTTGAGGTTATAATAAATCCTTGTTGGTGGGATAGCTTTTCTTTTAATTTAAAAGCTTTCCATGGTATGCTTACAATGCCAAATGATTATGCTTTGAAGTTTAATATAAACACAATGGTAAGAATCCCAGAAGAAAAATTGATAATACCTAAAGGAACGCCTATTTGTCATATATTTTTCCCAAACATTGATTCGATTGAATTTGAATATGTGCAAGATTTGTCAACTATGGAGCATGGAAGAAACGCTTTAAAGAAAACTAGATTAGTTGAGTGTGATAGGCTTTCAGGAAAGCGCACGAAAAAGAATAAATTTTTTTTAGTAAAAAGAGGGGCAAAATGAAAGATTTAAAGGGCAAAAATATAGCGATTGTCGCATTAGGCGGCTCGTTCTCAGAATACGTATTATCAAGAATAAACTCTGTAGAATATGATGAAGTATGGGGTATCAATAGTATTGGTGCTATATTTCATGTAGACAGAACATTTATGATGGACCCAGCTTCTAGATTTTTAGATGATGTGAAGGCTGGACTGCAAACAGGGGTAGGCAGAGAGTTTCTATTAGAAACACCTAATAAAGGTCCTATCTACTCGTGTGAGTTAGATGATCGTGTTCCTGAAATAGTTGAGTACCCATTAACTGAAATAGTTCAAAAACTTGAACTATGTTACTTTAATAACACTGTGGCGTACGCAATAGCATTCGCTGTTGCTGCGGAAGTTGGAAAACTTAATTTATTTGGGTTAGACTTTTCATACAAACAAAACATTCATTTTGCAGAGGCTGGCAGAGCCTGCGTAGAGTTTTGGTGTGCGGTGGCGTTGAAAAATAAAATACCAGTTCAGGTAGCAAGAACATCTGCATTGTTAGATTCAAATGTTCCTGATAATGAGAGACTATACGGTTATCATAGGCTTGACCCGCCATTGGTTCAGTCAATGGTTGATGGAAATCTAGTTATAACCAGGCAGGAAGAGATGGCTCCTCCAGAGCCTGAAGATGGAAAACAAGTAGATCCTGTTCTCATAGGCAGGCATGATATTCCTAATGTTAGTTATATAGCAGAGGAAAGACCTAAAAAACGTGGCAGACCAAGAAAGGTAAAGAAATAATGTTTAGTGTATCTGGTGGTGTTCAAGTACAAACTGTGAATGTAATGACTTCTAATGAAGGGGGCTTAGACACGGAGCAAATAACACAATTAGCAATGGAAAGGGTTATGACAGTTGCTAATTCTGCGCCTCCTGCTATAAAGGATCAGGCTGAAGCTTTTCGTGGTTCTTTGGAAAACACCTTAAAACACTATATAGAATTGGCAAGACGCGAAGAACGTGCTACAATCGCTCATAGAATGGCGAAAGCTGGACAAAAAGAAATGGCTGATCTTGTTAGGAGAATATAAATGGCTATTACCCAAGCAATGTGTACCTCGTTCAAAACACAGCTTCTGACAGGTACTCACAATTTTACGGCCTCATCAGGCAACACTTTTAAACTGGCCTTATACGCAGTTAGTAGTGGTGGAAAATCATCAACCACAGCAACATTAGGTGCATCTACAACAGCGTTTACAACAACTGGCGAAGTTGCTTCAAGTGGTTCATACACAACTGGTGGTGGTTCATTAACTAATGTAACCCCTACATTTGGCGGAACAACTGCTTTTGCTGATTTTGCTAATATAAGCTTCACAACAGCAACAATCACTGCTCGTGGTGCGTTGATATATAATTCATCTGCCTCTAATAAAGCCGTAGCTGCTTTAAATTTTAGCTCGGACAAAACATCTACTGCTGGCACATTTACAATTCAGTTCCCTACTGCTAACGCAACGGGCGCGATTATTCGTATAGCTTAAATAAGCGGAGGGTACTATGGCCCTAGTGCTTGCTGATAGAGTCAAGGAAACTACGACCACAACTGGCACGGGTACTTACACTCTTGCTGGTGCGGCTGATTCTTCGTTTGAAACTTTTGCCTCAATTGGTAATGGAAATACGACGTATTATGCCTGTACCGATGGCTCAGACTTTGAAGTTGGTATAGGAACTTATACTGCTTCTGGCACCACCCTTGCTCGAACAACTATTCTGCAATCTAGCAACAGTGATAATGCTGTGAACTGGGGTGCTGGTACAAAAGATATATTTTGTACGCAGCCTGCTGAGAAAGCGGTGTTTTTAAACGCCTCTGATAATATAGAACTTGCTGATAATGAAAAAATCATACTAGGAACGGGTAGTGATTTAGAAATATTCCATAATGGAACTAGAAGTTTAATTGGAGATGATGGTGCAGGGTCGTCATTATCTA
>CAACVD010000035.1_pt2 | contig 49367 bp, 72 predicted proteins | sample 2381771 | NCBI WGS metagenome assembly CAACVD01 (sample SAMEA5211965, study PRJEB30684) | marine metagenome | biome: Marine; feature: Epipelagic; material: Water | collected 2015-10-15 | depth 15 m
CATTAGTTCTTCATTCATTGTCTTTACTCATAACGCTTTTAGCCATAGTTCTTTCGACTCCTGACAGATTCTTTTTACGAACAATTCTACCCATAGAATCGTACTCTGGGTTGATCTCCAGAATCATCAGATCACGTTTTAACTGCTCCATCGTTGGAATACTTGGCATGCTGAAAACTTTTTTTTCACTCATCTGTCTATACCCCCTAGCAAATGACAAATAACATCCACGGTAAATCCATTACCGAGCATCTTGTAACGCTGTGTATCAGACACATGCGCGGTATAATTATCTGGAACAGTCTGCAACCGCTCACACTCTACTGGTGTCAATTTACGCCACATAAGCCGCATTTCATCATTATACGCATCTGGATAGCGACCCTCTGGCAATGGCGATACGAGCGTATCCTTCTCCACTGTTGACAGGCATCTAGCCTTGCCCTTGGTGTCATGCACCTCTAGGCACTGACTAACAGGAACATCTTTATTGTAATCATCGCGCACACCATTATTAAGCCTACGTCCCACGATAGACGCTGGGTAAAGCAACAGATTATTATGCTCCCATGATGAACTTGTCATTGACGGAACCTTGCCGTCCTCTGCCCTGACTCCACCTTCATTAGCACCTCGAGCGATTTGTAGTATCTTCGGCTCAAGATTGCCGCCAGAGGCCGCAGCAAGCGTTGGTGCTTTGCCATCTGGATGATATACGCGCCTATTATAATCATGCCCCTTCAGATCAGCATGACCGGCCAGCATCGTACCCTCTGCCTCTTCTTCTTCGGCAAAATCAAATACCAACTGCCGTCTATGCTTTTCAAAGTAAGACTTCAGATTACCGCCCTTGAAGTAATTAGCGTCCACACAATGCGCCTTGTCGCGGTCTGTAAAGCCATCTTCCAATATGTCCTTTAAATATATACGCTTGTTCTCTGGCAACGACCTGACTGGAATGTTTGTCCAATACAACCTGCGCCTGTTCTGTGCGCTAACGATATTGGAGTTGATGTCCACGGGTTTACACCCTAATTGTTCGTTTATGACATCTTGGAACTCTTGTTTCATATTTACGTTTTCCAGCAGAAAATACTTAGGCTTGCACTCTTTCAGAACACGAACAAATTCAAAAAACAATTTGCTGCGCGGATCATCAAACGCCAACTGACCACCCGCAAATGAAAAACCCTGACATGGCGAACCGCCGACCAAAAGATCAATCGGCTCACCATCAAATATCTCAGGCCATATTACGTTACGAACATCGCCCACATGTATTGTGTCGGGAAAATTAGCCTTGGCAACCGTGATTGCATACTTGTCAATCTCGCTGGCAAAGTATCGTTTAGGAACAATTCCCATCCTCTGCAAAGCTATACGAGCGCAGGACATGCCGTCAAACAAGCTGACTACATTACCAAAATTATGTTCCATCAATGCATACCCTTGCTTTTAAGATGTGACTCCAGTGCGCTGGCACTGTCTTTATTTCTTTTGCGGCCACGAACAATTCTGCCATTGCACGATTTATGCAACTGTGAAGCAACGGTATGCGCCTGATACATTTGCCCTTGCCATATCCTACCCTCACGGCAAAACTGCTCTTGAACAGCCTCAATGCTCTCTTGAACTTCCTGCTCAAGCATATCAACATCAGCCAAACCCTCCCAAGGCGTGAATATAAAACCAGCCTCTTGAACAAGCCTAAGGCGCTCTGGCTCAATTACATTAAAATAATACCAACCTGCCTTACGACTTGCGCGACTAACAGCCATTACAACGCCCTCGTAATATCATCTTCATCAGTTTCGTAATGAACCACCTGATGCAATTTGTAATTGTGGTTGTGCGCTGGCTCGTTATCCAATACGCCCTCACCACTTTTACGATTGCCTTTGGTAATCCTGATCCACATCTTCTCCATCACCTGTCTGCCATCTTCTAATTTGACTGGTGGAAAATATGCGTACACATGTGTTTTAGGAACAGCGGGATTGTTCTTGATCTTCCTGTAAGCCTCTAACCCATGATCCTCGCATGTGTAAATAATGTTGCCCTCTTCACTCATTGTTCTTTTTCCTCGTAACCACTGCCGATAAACAAAAACCCTGCTCCATTGCCTTCTGGATCACAACTGACCTCAATATTCAGTAACCCATGAACAGGATGCAAAATCTTGAATACAGGAAAACCATCATCACTCATTTCAAAATGAGTAATTCTACCGCCTCTCAACTGACCATAATATTTTTGCCAATATTCAGCATCACCATGTCTTTCGTAATTAGTCATTTAAGCCTCCATGCTTTTGTTAGTAACTTACATATAAGCAATCATTGCCTGGATGTCAACAGCTTTAATAACAGACTAAAACCTCATTGTCCCACAACTGACTTTTGCAAATATCATACTTTTGTTTTAACGCAATAGCCTCCTCATAAGTTAGCCACTTATGCTTTCCAAAAGTGTAAAGAAACGTAACACCATCATCAGAAACTCGATTGTGCTTTGATGCCATTTTTTTAATTTCATACCTAATTGTCATGTCACCCTCTCTATTTATGTGGTAGTGTCGTTATGAGAAAATGATAGTAATTGATAATCGACTTGTAAAGGGGCAAAAATGAATAGGGCAGAGATTTTAGATGATGCAAAACAGAAAGTGACTGTTGACCGGGCGGCTGATCATGGTGACATGGAAGATAACTTTTCTACGATTGCTGCGTACTGGACAACGCATCTCGGGACACAAGTATCGGCTCATGATGTGGCCGTCATGATGACACTGCTTAAACTTGCTAGGATTAAATCAAACAAAAGCCACGCCGACAATTGGGCTGACGGCTGTGGCTATCTTGCTTGTGGTGGTGAGTTAACTACGGAATAAACCGTCCATCACGCTTCTGACTTCGGTGTGCAACTCTGACACTCTACGCTTATTCTCATCTACCATGTCTATACATTGACTAAGAGCGTCTGCATGTTCATCAAAAGCCCATGTGCGATCTTGATATAATTGTTTCAAAGCATCATCATGGATTTTCTTATTGGCAATGAGTCCATCGAGAATTTTATCACGAACAATTTTAATGTCAGAAGCATAAAACTCATTCCGCGTGAATCTGTGATAAGACTTCACATAATTCTCATCATCTGTTTCTAACTGATGCGGTAACACTCGTGCTTGATATGCGGCTTGATCAATGAACTTCCTGACCATATAACCGTCTTTATGTACATCTAAGCCATCTGCCGCTGGTTCTGGATATTGCGGAATACGGATCATCGTGTCTTTTTTTACTAATTCAAGCATTGTTGCGTCTTTCTGGCCTATGGCCTTTGTTGTTGATTACTTATTAATATCACAACATTTATTGTTATAATGTTTTTGTCCCAATAAACCCTGTTGATTATTTAACAATATCACAACAATTTTTATTATTGACGTCTCGGGACTAAAAAAAATTATTTTTTATGATTGAAGCACTGCCATGTGGTTCCATGATCACTGCTATACCAGGCTTGATTTGATCCACAACACGAACAAATGTGCGTAACAGGACCAGCAGCTGCCGTCTTTGGCTGCTCTTTCTCTGCCAGATCTTTTAGTTTTTTTTTGCGTAACGGATCAACATAGTCACCGAATAAATCACCTACGCTCTTTGTCATCCGCTCTCTCACCCTGACAACAATCCACGATAACCATCTTGCACACCGAACATTGTGTATGCCCATGCACCTCAACTGGTGGCATAACTGTATGACACCTCGGGCATAGTCCATCAGCCACCAAACGAGCTATGCTGCCATCGCCCTGACTAATCATTAAAACAAACTCAATTGTTCGGGTTCACGCATAATCACATCAATGTCCTTGTGCATGATCTCTGTAAATTCAATGTCACAAAAGTTACCACAATCAGCCATGACAAACTTTTGTTCTACTCCTTCATACGGATGTAGCTCATCTAAATATACGCCACGAATGCAGGAGTTACCAACTTCCCGCTCCGCTGCAGCCATGCGATCAAATTGTTCGGGAAAGTCTTTACGGATCTTATTCCAGTATCCTTTGCCTCCCTTAACACATCCGATGCAATTATTGTTGCCATAACCTAAGGTGTACATGGTAGGGCGTTTGATGCCAGCTTGCTCTAAATAAAACAGACACTCTGGCTTAGTCAGTTTCTTTTCAATTAACGGGAAGATAGGCTTAGCATCAGGATACTGCTCTTTGAATCTGATAGCTCTGTTGACCTCCTTCTTCGAGTATTCAAACCCGAACACTTGTGCGTCATAGTCCATCTCTTTTTCTAGGCGCTGCCGAACACGTTTCTTTAGCACCAGAGTACACCGCGCACCCCCTGGACCATTGACATACTTATCTTTGGTAATGACTTCAAACTGATTGTTATGCTTGTGAGACTTGGTAATCATGATGTCACGACCATACCATTCCTCACACTCACGGATAAATCGCTCATTATCAGGATGTGCCGAGTCTATATGAAAATATATTGGCAGCACGTTTTCTTTGCCGTGCTTATCTATCGCCAGCTTCGTTGCTACCGCACTGGTAACGCCAGCCGACCACCAAGATATAATCATCACACATTATCCCTAGCTGTAACAGCTTCATACTCACCCCTAGACATATCACCATCTACTGCGCCTAACCATATCTTGCCACCTGCTGCGGACAACTGAAACTTATTAATGCGTCCTGCGGCTTGCAAATCACGAACATATTGCTCCAGCACACGCTTGCTCAAACCTTGCAGTGACTCAGGAGCATCAGCGTCCTCAGACCGCTTATAAACAGAGTTATTACCACTCATATGCGTTAGAGCCACACCGTTACGCTCGGACTCAACGATCCAATCAAACATGGCCTCCATCTTGATCTCTCTTGCACTGCCACGCTCCAATGCTTCAATCGCATCAGTCTGATCTTCCAACAGGCCCGTCATTGAGTCCCGGATGAAATGCCGAACAATTCTACTTGCTGGACCATTTGATTTAACAACAGCGCCATCAAAGCATGTGTTGCGCTGATACGGAACTCCAAGCTTTTCACATGTTTTCTGACCCCGAGCTGTATCCACTTGCCACAACGCAAAAGCAGACCTGACACCATCAACCAAAGCTGTAGTACCCCGAATCAGGTTACGAGCTTGTTCTGGTGTTTTAACAACTGTGTCATCCTTTATCTTTGTCATGTGGTGGCAGACCAGCACCGATGCCCCTGTCTCTGTCGCAGTCTTGGCAAGCAAACCAGTAAGCGCAGCACCTGCCGCAGGGTCAGCGTTAACATCAGCATGTACGAATGATGCCAGCGGATCAAAGATGATTAACTTCAAATCGTGCATTTGTAACATTTGTTCGTAAATACGGTCAAACACCTCGCTTGTTCTGAACTCACCGCTTGACTCTGTTAGAACTGGAAACACACCGCCCACGTTAGGCAACGGCACAATCCGAATCTGATACTTGTAATCAAACCTAGCCCCGAGTGGATCGAGTCTGTCGATACGCCTGTGCATTTCTGCTTCATCATCCTCTGCCGTGAAGATGACTACGTTACCGAACTCCTGAACTATGCCACCGAAAGCATGAGACATGGGCGCACCAGAGGCAATCTTCATACCCATATCAAGCGTCATAAGCCCTTTACCAGCATCCCCTGCTGCGGCAAACAAGATCGGAACTCCGAGCGGAAACGTGCCATCAATCAAGAACTTTTGTTCGGGTGCTGGCCCGGTGAACCTGTCGATAAGCAAACTATCATCAAGTAAATTAATGTTACTTTTTGTAACATTTGATTTTGCGTGAACAAAATCAGAGATGTTAAAGCCCTCTGACAAAGCATCAGCGGCATCCCATTGATCAGGCTTGCCCTGTGGTGGAGTCAGCATTGTTACCGACTTTGCACCAGCAGATAGAGCCAAGTCCTGTATGAGATCGGCAAGCTTCTTGCCAGCGGTATCATTGTCAGGCCATATGATTAACTCTTTGCCGTGCAATGGAGAGAAGTCATATTGTGGCGCAGTCTTCTTCGTTAATGCACCAGCCCCACCGATTGTGCATGTTGCCGTATAACCAGCATGATTAAGCGCATCAGCACACTTCTCGCCCTCAACCCATATGACACGCTCCGATGCCAAAATGTTCGGGATATTATATAACGGTCTGACATCAGGAAACTTTGAATATGCAGAGCCATCAACAAACGGACGGAACTCTTTCTTTGGCTTGCCCTTCGTGTTGAGCATAGGATTGCCAGCAATGTCCTTGACGTTATACCGCCTGACAGAAACCAGTACCTCACCATCTGCATTCGTATAGGTATACTCTGCATCATATGGACTATTGATATTGTATTGAGGCTTGATGGGATTTTCGACCGGGGCATTATCCCGAACAATTCTGGGGCTATCATCGAGATACTGCGAGAACATCTCTTTAATCTCTGAGAGCTTTAAACCACGAGATTCCATCAGTATCTTAACGATACCGCCGATTCCGACACCGCCATTGAAATCCTGACCACGCATGAAATGTGGAGATCTAGGATCAATATCAATCTTTAACGATTGCCCCTGATCACCGAGCAAAGACCCGATGTAAAATGTATTACCATGTACGCGACCAGCAGGGAACGTATCTTGCAGCACCCTAATTTGTTCGCTTTTTGGAACTCTAGCAGAAATCTCTTCAACTAAATTATGAGATGAACCACTAGATGTAGTATTGCCAAACCTCACTACACTCATTATATTGTACCCCATTAAGCATTGTTTTACCTTTTGGGGTGTCGTCTAGGTATCAACTAACGGCACCCCATCCTTTATTTATCCCAACAAGTGTTGCGAAACTCACACCACTTACACATAAAGAAATCGTCATTTTGTGCGATACGAGGTAACATGTCGTTACCCCTAGTCGCTCTAATTATGTTCACTGCCTTATCGCTTGTTGATTGAGCAAGATCCTGATTAAACGGAATCAGCTCAATATATATCTCGCTTGTGTTCTTGTTTAACACCGTGAAGCAACACGGATTGTCTGTCAAATCCATGTAGGCTTGATACATGGCTACTTGTGCCGCGTACACTGGGTTGGCTTGTGCCACACCTTTACGAACAAATTCAGCAAACTTCCTGTCGTTGGCAGACTTACATTCCCAAAGCATAGGATATTGAATCGGCAACGGACCGCCAACTATTACGCCATCAATGTGACCCCTAATCTCTCCCTCGGCTATAGCGAATCCAAATTGTTCGCCTCCTTTTTCTGTACGCAGATCAAACCCAGCATCACGAAAATACATGATCATTAGATCTTCAATTGCATGACCTAATGAAAATGTTCGTAATGTTTTGGGAGGGAAGCCTTTACCTTCATCAGCTTGCTGCCCCATATATCTGTACTGTATTTTTCTGGCGCACTCTTCGCCCAAAGAGGAGGCTCCAAGATATTTGCGTCTTGGTTGCTTATTCTCTTTGTCCTTTATGCCTCGATCAAGCTCTTGGATTATGTATTCTGATACTTCAGAATGGGATGTCTTCTGGTTGGAGTCCGACTCTGCCGCCTCCATACTTGAAATATAATTCTGTAAGGTAGTCCCCAGCGAACTCATCTTCCAACCCTTCTATACTTTTTAATACAACAACCAGACCTATTGCGTCTTCTTGACTAAGATCACTAAACTTTTTGTCCCAACCAATATTACCAAACGCTTGCCCTATCTTTTCTAATGCAGTGTCTCTCTTGACCAGTCCCACGCAGCCTTCTCCATCACATCATCAAAACGAACTTTATATACCAAAAGACCTTCAAAAAATTCTATTTCGGCAGAACCGCTCAACAAAGAGGTGTCGTTGTTATCCGCAACAATCGCATTAAAAGCTCCCATGACCACATCTATAATCTCTTCTTTGTCTCTTGGATCCTTAAAATTAACAAAGCAGTTAACGTCAATCGTTGTGTGATCAACAAAATTTGCAGTGAGCTTTACCTCTCCCCTGTTCATGCGCTTTCTCTCTCAACTATGTCATAAACCATCTTGTCTATGATTCGTTTATTCCAAACGTAATTGAGCATACATGCCGCCTTATACTTAGTCCACCCAAAGTCAAATGCGCTTATTGCTATGCCTTGACGATGTAACGCATTACGTTGCTTATCTGTAATGCGTTCGTTAAGCCAGCGCTTAGTTTTTTTAGAACTATTACTATCTTCATTGACTCTCATAAAATCATCAGCAGCCGCCATTGCCTGACGCTTTGTGCCTACGCTAATGAGCCTGACATCACCCAAGTTCTTTTTAACCAAAGCTATCGACAAACCATTAACATCAGCGACCATAGCAAAACAGTTAAATCCTGACGCTGACATACAAGCGCCATTGCTGAATAAATCAATCCAACGGAACGGAGATCGATCTATAAGATCTACTTCTGTTAACTCAAAATGCTCTAACTCTTCAGCATCACCCATACCCAAAGATGCAAACTCATGTCCGCATATAGGGCATTCTTTTACCGCAAGCGGAACTTCTGAATTACACTCAGGACATATCTTCACTGGGCCTTGATCTGCATTATTTTCATTGCCATCCAAGTTGACTGGATCATCAAGCGATCCATGAGTTAGTATTGACGTACCAAAGTCTAACACCACGCAGTCTGTTTTAACGACACCAGGATACTCCTCTGGATCTATTGTCCGCAGACCACGCCCAACCATTTGAACCATAGTAGACTTGTACGAGCATGGGCGAGTCAGAATTATGCAGGATACAGGCGGCGCATCAAACCCTTCAGTCAACACTGCCACATTCACAACTACCTCAACGTCACCGTGAGCCAGCTCATATAGTATCTCTTCACGTTCATCCTTAGGAGTATCGCCAGTGACCATCTCTGCGTTAACACCAGCAATATGAAACTCTTCACATAGATCTGTCGCATGTTTTATCGTGGAGCAGAAAGCAATAGTCTTACGTCCAATACATCTGCGTTGCCATTCCTCAACCACCTTTACGTTAACAGCGCGGCGATTCATGATTCTTTCAACTGCTTCCATGTCAAAGTCAGCAATTGTTTTTCTGACCTCACGCAATTCATTTTGCACACCAACATCAATCACGAATGTTTTCGGGCGCACCAAGAAGCCCTCATCAATCAATGTGGATATTTCAATCTGATGACTGCAATTGTCAAATACGCCCCTCAGACCAGCCTTATCGCCTCGATTGGGGGTTGCTGTAAAGCCAACGATCTGCACCCCCTCATTGGCCTCTCTAGCGGCGTTAATGATACGTTGATATGTGTCTGCTACCGTGTGGTGCGCCTCATCAACTACGATCAGATCAAGCTTGGGCATTCGCTCTAGGTTTTTTTCACGAGATAGAGTCTGCACCATTGCGAATACGGTATCCGCGCTCCAGTCTTTGTTAGCAGCGTTTACCTCACTTGTTGTGATATTATTATTCACACGATGAAATTTTGTGGAGTTTTGTGAAACAAGCTCGTCCCTGTGCTGTAGCACTAGAACCTGTTCGCCTTTTTTAAATCTCTTACCAATAAGAGCAGACAGCATAATAGTCTTGCCAGCGCCTGTTGGCGCTACAACTAATGTGTTGCCTTTATCGTCTAAAGCTTTGGAGGCGGCATCAACTGCCACCTCCTGATATTTGCGGAGTAACATGACTAGACAATCATGTACTTGTATTCAGAGTTTTGCTTGTCATAAGACTTCTTGACCTTGTAGCCAGCCTTACGCAACTCGCTCATCTCATGATACAAAGTGCTACGCTTCTTGGTAAGCACACTTTCTAACTCTGACAGCGTGTAAGATCTAGCCTGTAGCAGACCTCGCAAAGCGTCACAGTAATTTGGGATGGGGGGATTTGCGGCCCGAGTACCCCCCAAACTCGGACTAACGACCACATGGAGGGCTGCCGCTAGAATCTTTTTCAACCAGTTCATTGTGTGCCTCCTTGGTTATTTGCCCAAGATGGCACGACACCTGCTGTCGCAGTTTGTTGTGGTGCCGCTTGTGTAGCCACAGGCTGTTGCATAGGTGGCGCACTAGCTGGCACTGACTGTGTTGTTGAACCAGCAATAAATCCATTCATGTCTGGTGTCAACACAACCTTGATTTTATTTTTGTCCTCATAGCCATTGGTGCCTTTTTCAATGCCTACCTTAAAACAGAACTCCATGCCGTTAAGCTGGTTAACGCCTTGCAGATTACGTTTCTGTTGCGACTCTTCAGATTGATCTTTTGGATCAAGATTAAAAGCACTATCAATGATCGCCTTCATAGTACGCAATCCAATCTCTTTTGCGATTGGCATGCCTGTCTTTTCGGAGATCTTGGTGCCATCAACAAAAATCTTGTGCCAGATTTTACGCTTATCAAAGTTGCCACCAACAATGGTTAATTCAATGGGCAACCACTTTGCATCAGTCTGTTGCGCCACATCAAAGAACCTACCAGCGCCATACTCGGGCAACTCGGTAGATCCGCCCTCTAACTTGATAAAAGCACGAACAATAGTTCCATCAGGAATCAATTCAAACTCACGATTGTTATCGTCACTTGGGACGTTATTTAGATTAAGCATTGTTATTATCTCCTTCTGCAATGCTGACCTCAGTAGGATTAGTAAAAGCCATTGGACGTTCAACCTGAGGAACACCACTAGACATCTTTTGCATTAGCTTACCTAAGTGCGGCTCTTCAATCATATCCAAGCGCCCACTACGGTCTTTAGCAGGGTATCCCCACTGATTCATTGTGTGACAAACAAAACCACGGAACTGCTGACCATCATCGCTAGTCAGGTTAGTCATCGTGATTACTTCATCAACAATTCCTGGCAACTCTCTGCCAGTCTTTGCACCTTCAATCTGTAGATCAAAGGTAGCCCTTCCATAATCGTCAACCTTCTCATCAAGGATGCCGACAAAGATTACGTTCTTGTCACGGATATGCTGTAGCTGTGTGAGCCACGCCATCATCTCACGACCTTGCAAACCATACACGGCTCTGGTGTCTAGCTTGCCAGTGCGATCTGAACGACACTCTGGCTGGTTTTGTCCCCAAGAGAAACAAAGCCGACCAGCCACTGTGATACTATCAATGAACAACGTGTCGTACTTCTCCAACACAGGAGTTGGCTCACCATATACCTGACACACAGATTGATAGTGCGCCATGCTGTACACAGCGTCATCAGGCAGGGCTGGATTACCGCCACCTAAAAAACATGCAAAGTCACGACACTCAGGCCATGTCCGTGGACGAATAACGTCCACAGGACAGCCCTCGATTGCAGCGTCTCCAGCTTCTAAATCCATAAACAGAGTCTTTGCCTGATCAAGTGTCCTGACAAGACTGGTCTTTCCGATACCACTCTTGCCAATGATCACTATTTTATGGCCTCGCTTTTCAGCGAGGCGCTCTTCGGCAGAAATAATTTTAAGCATTCTCAATCTCCTTGATGTCTACAGAAATGCCTTGCAAATACACAGTACGCGCTTCTGACAAAGCCGCCTTGATCTCTGGCGTGGCATTTTGAAACTTTGATTCAGATACAGAATACTTAGTCGTTGCATAGTGCCGAGCATCTTCGGGATTCATCTGGTTCAACAGAGTAGTCAGCAGTTCCTGATCCCACTCTACACGCTTGCGGATATCAACCGTAACCTTGTGATCGCCAGACTCAATCGTAGCTTGACCAAAATCTTTGCCCTTGTCGGCAAGCTTGATCCGCGCCTGATCCTCGAACATTTGTTGTAAGGAATTATTGATGATTTTTAGTTCTCGGTTGAGATCATCAATTTTGTCTTTGACCTCCTTGCGGCGGTTGTGCAGCAAAGTCAGGTCATTCCAGAGAGGTGTTACACTCATCTTACGCTCCATGTTTTGTTAGTACGTTAGTTAGTATTTATAAAATTAAGAACTTGAGAACATTTTGTCAATGCCTTTTTTTAGAAATAATTACATCAATGCCCAGTATTGCTTTCATCATCTTCTTCTTTAGCTTGAACTCTGCGGTTTCTACGCCTTTAGCGTCTTCTACAATTTCTTTCTCAAACCCGTTTTCATCAACTAATTTGTATCGAAAGTCTGCAATATAAGCACAAATCTTCTGATCATTTATCACAAGATTATATCGGACTTGACGCTCCAAGTCCTTCACAACTCCAGCTCTCTGCATGGCTGACAGTTCCCCCCATCGCTCTGCTTCCCACATGGAATCAAAGGTGTATCCCATGAATTTAGTCTTTCTTGCGCCAAATTTATTAGACTTGCGTTTATACCTGTACATGATAATATGTGGCTCTTTATGGTTAGAACTAGGTGATTGTAATGACAGATACTGATAAGTTCAAGTCAGTTGGCGTAGATATTCACACTTATAATAAGCTGAGAAAATTATGCACTGATGAACACAGGAATGTGCGACAACAAATTGGTAAACTTGTTGCTGACGAATATACAAAAAAATATGGTGATATTGTTAGTCAGTCAGGTATCGGGTCTGCCGCTCAAAATTAATCTTCGGCTAATGCCCTCATACGATCAACCAAGCGCCGTGCGCGATTTGGAACCTGGGTGTACCAACGTGAGTCTACCATCTCATCCGCTGCGGCATTCCAGTCTCTAGCGTCTACACCAGCTTTCATACCCTTAAACTTGGACAATCGAGGCCGACCCATATTAAACATCATGTTTGCAATGATGTGCTGGCATTCTTCTGGTAGGTCATCAAAGTCTGGGTACAATACTTTACACTCATCAATGGTTACTGCCATGTCTAAAGTAAATAGTTGTTTGACTCGTTCCTGCTCAATGACAGTGCCTACAGCTTTACCATGCTCTTCGTCAACCTCAGTTATGAGATGACCGATACCGCACGTTGGCAGTCCAAGGTGGTCCAAATAGATCTCGTATTTGCAACCTTCATCTTCCGCGATTTCTTCGCGTAGTTTGTCTTTGTTCATTATGGATTCCCTAACAGACCCGCCGTTGATCCTCGTATGCCCAAGGCTTGTGCTACGCCGGGATTATTGGCCGCTTGTTGACGTAAGCTTGGTTGCCCAGCAGATCCTGCTACTGGTTGCGTAACATTGACTGATCCCAAGCTAGACGCTGCGTTTGGTGCGGTCATTTGATTTTGCATGGAAGATAGTTGTTGACCCATTGCAGTATTATTAATGAGAGCAGTCGCTTGTTTATTAGCTTCATCAACACCCTCTTGTATAAGTTGACCTGGTGTCTGCACAAACAGTTGACTTATTATTTTGCCAAGCATTTCAGATTTTTTGTTAGCTGGTAATGTCCCTGACAAAGCCTCATACTGATCAATAACTTGTTTATAATAAGGAGCTGACGTTAAGAACCTTGTAAACACTCCGTATTTAGCAATTTTTCCAAGATTGTTAAGCGGACTCGCTGCAATGTTAGCGGCAACCAAATCACCACCTTGTGCCGTTTTAGCATTAATTGCAAGGACACGACCAAACTTCTCCATGTCTTTGCCCATTTCGTCACCAAATATAATTCTAAATTTGCCGCTTTTTCCAGCTTCATTAAAGTTCTTTGAAAATGTCTTAATTGCGTTACCGTCCACAAATGTATCTGCACCAAAATCTTTCAAGATGTTATTCATGTAAAATGATTGAACCTTGTTTAATGCCTCATCATCTCCTTGGCCTCTAAGAAGATTAAGCACAGAGCGAATAGTCTCTGGTTGTGATTTAGGACTGGCAACATACTCTGCTGCCTCTATCGCAGTTATATTTCCAGATGATAACTTTCTTAATGTTCTGTCTGTAACAAATTGATTCAAAGCATCTTGTTGCTCTTTTACTGATCTTAATATTCCTGCTATTCCACCAGCTTCTCCACCGCCCTCTTGAACAGCTCGTAAAATAGCTTCTTCTGTCATGTTAGATGAAGATGCTTTCTCTATCTGTTTAGCTAACGCACGAACCTGCCCCACTTGACCACCAAACAACGTATCAGCGGTTTTTCCTAAATCATCAATTGATTTTGCAAAAGCTTTACCAGAGAAAGAAGCAGACTCAACACCATCAGGAACAGTGCGTTTTAACGCATCTTGCAGCCATCGAGTTGCAACTAACCCGCGCAATTGTTCGGCTTGTTCGGCTCCACTGAAGTCTTTAACTACCTTAATAGCTCTTTTTAATGACTCAGGTTTTCCGTTTCTAACAAGAGTAGAAAGAAAATCAACATTTGGTGGTATTGTTCCATCTCTTGCTCTTGCGGCTAAATCTTTAATTTTTATTGCATCCTGCAAATTATCAATGGCTGTTTGCCCATCTTTGAAGAAACCGCGAGCTTCATTTAAGCTTGATGCCGCTGATTGCAATCTGTTTAATGCTTGTCCGTCAATCGCAGTGCCAGCTTCTTTTGCATAAAATTCTAACATTTTAGGATCAAGCATCCTGTCAATTTCATCAATTGCTTTTTGTATCTCTCTAACTCCAGTGGTAGAGCCAGTTGCGATTTTTCCGTCATTTAATGCTTTGCGTAAATTATAAAGTTGTAAAAATCCTGTCGTATCACCAAGGCCATTAATGCCATTAATGATTGCAGATACATCTCCAGCAACACTCTCCCTCATGGATTCTGATGTAGTTCTGGCGGCTGCTACAGAAGCTCCATACTCTGTTTCAAGTCGTTCAGATATACTTTTTAAGGAGTTTGTTTTTATGAACTGTTTGCTTCCCACAACAGTATTAACAAGATCTTCTATCTGCGAAAACTTTTGCGCGGCTATGTCATCAAAGCCTTTACTGGCATCAGAAAGTATTTTAAATGCCTCTTCATCAACATCAGCGCCTCTTGCAGCCGCAGACATGAACTGATCTGTTGCTCCTGATAAAGTTTTAACAACAGATTGCCTAGCCGCTTTTTCACTGGCTACTAATGCCTGATTTGCATTATAAACAGAATCAAGGAGCGCCTCTCCTGTATCTTCTGTGGTTGATGCTTTAGCGGCTCCTGATCTAGCTCTAAAGTCATCTAAAATTTTTCCCATATTGTCATAGTTATTTTTTAATCGGTCAGAAGAGCCAATAACTCTTTCCATAATCTTTGCTTGTCTGGCAACAAGACCAGGTGCGCCAACAGCGGCAAGCTCGGGAGTTATTGGAACATCAATCAACTCTCCAGTTTGCGGATCTTTTACTTTATATGTAAGCGCTTCTCCAATTGCTGTAACTTCTTCATCTGGCAATTGTTTTACAGATAAACCTTTACGTCCTGCCCTAAAAAGAGCGCCAGCCAAACCAAAAGTTAACTCTCCAGCAAGTGTGATGCCGCCTTCAATCGCAATGTCTTTTGCTATCTCTGCGCCACTTTGTTTAGAAACTCCAAGTATTGCCTCAATAGATTCTTCAAGGCCAGCACCAGCCATAGTACCAGTAACAGAACCGCCTATCACGCCAACAGGTCCTAAAGGCAATCCAGCAATAGCGCCACCTACGCCCCCTACAATCTCTGGAGCTATGCCAGTTAAGTCAGCAAAGTCATAACGAGAGAAACCCGTTTCGTCTACGAGCGTGTCTTTCTCCAAGTCAATGCCTAATTTCTGACCTCCAGATTTTGTAATGGCTAACCTGCCTCGTTTGTCACGAGTAAAGTCACCTTCTGCAAAACCATATTTTTGTTTAAGTATAGCATCTTCTTCTGCCGCTGTTTCAGCGAAAGATAAAGCAGCACGAAAACCAGCATCTTTTACACCAGATTTAGTGTCGAACAATTGTTCTTGTTCACGCGATCTGCTCTGTAAAGAGCTTCTTCTTGCTAACCTTCTTCTCTCAGCGACTAAATCATTTATTTTTATTTGCTCCTCAACGGTAGGAGCATCGCCTTTTATTCTGACTTTAAATGATTCATTAGGTAAATTAATTTGTATTTCACCCATGTTAAAACCTTTATTATTATCTTAGATCAAAGGTGAGCATACCATCGTCACTTTGTGTGACTTGTAAACCTAAATTAGCGGCTTGATATGTAGTTGAATCTTGAAGAACTTTTAAAGCTTTTGCATGTTCTTTTTCATTTATATAATTATCAGGATCAGCTAATTGACTCATAACGCTTGCTATTTGTTGTCTTGGCGAATCAAATATTTTCCTCAACTCATTTAATCTCATCAATTTCTCTTGCGGATTAGTGAGGGCAGTAATCTCTCCAAGAAGATCTTTAATTCTTTGCACATCACCTTCAGATATTCCATTACCAGTTTCTTGTGTCAAAAACCTTTTGTATTGAGCAATCATTCTATCTTGTATTGCTTGAGCAGTTGATTGAGCGCTTATACCCTCAATTTTTTCACCATCAACTTCTATTGGCTTTGTCATTATATTTTTACCAAAACCAAGAGCTACGGCTATATCATCAGCTTTACCCAATAGAACATCTGTGGCGGGAGATCCAGTATTGTCTCCTATTTGCAATATTATTTCTTCTAAATCATCTATTGATTGAGCCGCTTGATTAGCGTTTCCGTAAGCTATAGCAACAGATTCAGCCGCTGCGTCTCCATCAACGAATATATCCTTACCTTGAGCCTGTGACCAAGCTTTGCGTATTTTTACATTTTTTTCCATTCCGCTAATAGGTGTAATTTCCCAAGGATTGGTAATTTTATTAGCTTTGCCGCCAGCCTCTATGTGAGCTATTATTTGATCTTTTCTAAACTCAGCATTTTTTTCTTGCATATTAAATTCATGTTTTTGGGCATTTAAAAGTTGTTTTTGCTTGAAATCTAGTATGTTGGTCTGAATGCTTGCTAATGCAGCTCTCTTTTCTTTTGCTAAAGCAGCTTCAGCGGCAGAGTCAGCCGCTGCTTGATTAAGAGCATATTTACCACCAGCCAATTGAGCGGCACGAGCTTCTGACTTAGCTTTTGAAAGTTCTGGTAATGCTTTTTCACCAGCCGCTCCAACTTCACTAAGAATACTGCCAACATTGAAACCTTTACCAGCTTTGTTCTGCATGAGAGCCAAGCCAAACGCCATCAAAGCCTGTGATTTGTCTACTTTTCCAGATGTGTCTATGCCAGTGGCATCAGTAAAATCTTTTTTGTAATCTTCAATAGTTTTTCTTGGTTTCTTTTCGCCAGAAAAAGACTCTTCAACTTCTTGCATGGCATCTGATAAAGCTTTTTCATACGGAGACAATTTTTCATCTTCAGCAGAAGTAGATCCTATGCCCTGCATTCCTTGCATTGAAGCTCTTTTTTGTTCTGCTTGGCGAAAAGCCTCTGCCTCTGCGTCAGTTGTGCCTGTACCTGTTTTTGTACCCGTACCTGTTATGCCCTCACCCTCAAGATAAGAGCCACCCAGAGGAACTCCAGATCCCATATCATCGGTGCCGCCGCCTAATACTAAATCGCTAGGAATATCATCTCCAACATAAGTGTTAGGCAAATCAAGCGGGTCAATTAGTCCAGCTTCAAAAGCTGAGGGATCATCCTGCAAAGCAGCGGTTGTCTGAGTCATAATATTAGGACTACTAAGCGCGGCAAGCTTACGAGCAATATTAAAGTCTCCAACAGTCATATCTTGCTGTTTGGCTGGACCCTTTGCCATTCCTGTTGGAGCTATGGAAAATAATCGAGTTCCAATACCCGCATCCAGAGGAACGCTGCGATCCTCTCCTATTGCTCTTCTTCCTAACCTTTCACGCAAGGCATTCAAAGCATCCATTTTGCTTTGACCGGGAACTGTAGCAATATTTAAGCTACCAGAGCCTAATAAACCTGCACCTCGCGTTTGCGGCTGTGCAAAATAGTTTACGCTTGGATCGTAGCTGCCTATGCCAGCAGAAATTGGATCTCCAATCGCCATCTATGCCCCCTTAATTGGCAAAGCCGCCAGAAGGACTAATACCTTGCAACGCAGTATATGCACCAACACCAGCCAAGAATGGGTTAGTGGATGGGGTTGTGACTGACCTAAATGTGCTTGATAGACCGCTGCTAGGTATGCCTTTAATCAATGATTGACCTAACTCTAAACGGGTAAACGGATCTTGTTGTTGTTGTAAAATATTTTGCCGTCCTGCGTCCAACTGTTGTTGCTGGAATGTCCTGCCGATCTCGCCAAGACCAGACAACATGCCAAGATCTGCCCGACCAAGCTCTGATTGGACTCGACCAAGATCAGCCGTTGTGCCAGCAAGACCACCAAATGCCTGTCCCAGACCGCCCATAAGCTGTGCTGACTTCTGTGAGGCTGTTAATGCGTCCTGAAAGCCTTTACGCTGTGCATCGCCAATAGCGGCTAATCTACGCCCCTCTGCCTCTGCATCCACTATACCCTGTCTTGATCCACCAAAAGCGCCTTTGCTTACAGCTTGAGCGTCACGTTGTGTTTTGCCAATCTGCGCTTGACGATTAATTTCATCAATTACAGATGACTGGTATGGGTTCATAAATTTATCAACAGCCGCCGCAGGATCTGCAAGCATACCAAGTCCAGCACCTAAAGCAGCTTGACCACCAAGAGTTTGTCCAGCCGCTCCTGATATAAACGGTGCATATGAACCAACAAGCTGTGGTGCCATTGCAAAAGCTTGTTGCTGTAACGGATCAAGACCAGCAATTTGGAATTGTGGTAAATTAAGCGGTGAATCTAATAAGCCGGGTGATTTTTGTGTTTCGCCATCAAATTCACCAAAAGCGGTTTGTAGGAGTCTTTTTTCAAGACCCTCCAAAAACGGTGATAATCTTTGTACCTGTTCTACGGTTTGTGTAGACATTACGCCATCGCCTCAAATTTATCCATGATGTTGTACATTCTGTTAAGGCCAGTATTGACATTGCCACCGCCAGCACCCTTAACAGCGTCACGAGTCATAACAAACTCTCCAGCGGTTAACAGGGCTGGCACATCGTCTTTGGTTCCAGAACCTTCATATGTGTTAATCGGGCCGTCTCTTCTAGGTGGATTAGCTGGATAATTTTGCATTGCACCACCTTGATTAAAATATTGTACAGCACCACCTTGAGCGTAATTTATACCGCCAAGCTTGCCTCCAGGACCACCAGCACCGTATGGACGACTTTCAGTAAGGCTCTCTGGTTCATCCTCATCACCAGCTAATGCCTGTGCGATTAGTCCAGCGGCTACACCTTCACCTAAGTTGGTGTTTAAAATTCTAAATAACAGATTGCCCTCTTCAGTGTCTCCAGCTAATCCAATGCCTTTTAACAATTCACCTGACATAGTTTTAGCTGTAGGGGCTACTGGCGCTCCTCCACCAGAACTAGCTAATTGTCTTGCTTTTGCAGCCATAGTTGCAGGACTATTTGCGCCACTCATAGGGGTAAACGGAGCATTAACTGCGGTCATGCCTCCAGTCGTGCCAGCGGCAGGGTTCGCCGCTGCGCCAAACGCTTGACTGCCATAACCGCCAAGACCACCAAGCAGTGCAGATTTTAAAGCATCTTTAGGCTTTTGACCTGTAAGCAATCCGAGTCCGCCACTGACCAAAGCGCCAGATATAGCAGGGTTAGAAAATATACCACCTAAACCACCAGCAGCAGGGCCTAAAAATGCACCAGCCGCTACGGGGATTGCCGCTTTTACTATATCGTCAAGAAGCCCCATGATTAAATCCTTAAACTAGAACAATTGTTCGTGTTGTAAACATTATCATTATTAAGCGTTATTAACAAGCATTTGCTATTTACGATGTAGATACTAATACAGTTCCTAGTGATCCTGTTCCCACGACAGATCCACTAAATGCCTCTGATGCTTGAATTACCTTTAAAAAACCGCCATCTGATATGTATATATCACCTACAGCTAAAGTGTTATTTACACCGCTACTAGGTATCTCTGGGAAGTTTAGTTGTGGATTTTGCAACTGGTTTATAACCACTTCCAACGCTCTAACTAAATCAACAAGATAATCAACGTCCACTTCTTGTTGCGGAGTTGGAAGTCTTGGGAATGGGCTTACGTTACCAGCCATTATCTTCTACCATCTGGTCTAATATCAACTCTTGGATTACCGAGTCTCCATCTTACGCCTTGTGTATTACAGTCTACCTTAATAGCAAAAGCTCTCCCTCGAACTCTAACATCTGCTTTATTTGTATATTGTTCAAAAGGCACAGTCGTAGCTGTAGACGATCTTGTGACTGTTTTGGAGTCTGATTGAGTAAAATCACTACCGGGGAAATCATTAGCCTTTACAGTAAGATCAACCTTTGGATCAGTAGTGGTAGAGCCATTAAAAGTAAAATCAGGTATAATTCTTCTTATTGAGGAAAATCTGTCTCCATCACCTATATCAATAGCGCTTGACTCTAATCTAGAGGTCATCACTGAACCGTCATCGCTGTATCCAACTTCGTGACTGAAAAGATAATTATTAGCTGCAGCTATAGGAAACTCTCTTATGCCTCTATCTAAAAACGCTGTTCTAGATAAATCACCGTAATACCAAATCTTTTCAGCATAATTAAATATGACATAGCGATCATTTTCACCAGTGCCACCGTTTGCTAAAGAGTTTGTATTAGATGTATAAAACCATATGACCTCACTAAACTCTGATATAACAGACGCATAAGTTTTGTCAGCTTGATTAAAATCAAAGTCAAAAAACACACGTTCTCTTACAGTGCAAGGTATCTGCTGAGTCTTACCAGTATAAACGTAAAAGTTTTGTCTACCCATCCAAAATATAGCGTCATCAACCGCTACCGCCGCGTTAGGCCCCATGATAGTGGTGTTTGTAGATATAGGGGAGATGCCAAATGTAAATGGAGGCCCTATAAACCTCATTGAATGCATAGAACTGTCAGTAAATATGACTATCTCACGTTTTGTTTCTATGGCTCTGACAAACTCAGAACCAGACCCTATCCGCAAATCTCCTGCTGTATTGGTAGAGCTTGGAGTCCAATCCGTAGGTGATTCTTGGGAAGAGAAACGTATTAACAGAGGGTCTTGCTCTCCTATGTTGATTGCGTCTACACCAAAAGCTATAACATGTCTGTCATTATCAGAAACCAACACTTGTTTAGCTATAGTTGGAGGATTGCTTGCCCCAGATATATCAGTAATATTTACCGCTCTTGCAGTTAATCCATCACTCTTATCCCAGTAAAATATACCAGAATCACGAGGATTTATTATAAGATCCTCACCAAAATTATCGTGACTCCATATACGCAATTGTGTTGAAACACTTGAAGCCGCAGCAGATCCCCATGTTCCTCTGCCCCAAGTACCTGCACCCCAACCCGTGCCACCAACACCTGTGTTCAGCCCAACATTTATTTGATATGAACCATCTACACCAGAGCCACCATTGCCGCTATCACTGGCATTTGCGGTGACTGTGGCTCCTGATGTGTCTTTTGCAGTTATAGTATAAGTATTCGCAGTAAGTATAGCATCTATTTGATACTCTTGATTCAAAACAGCAGCTGTAATATTGCCGCCTAAAGAAACAGCATCAGATATGGTAACAAAATCATTTTGAACTGCCTGATGGCTAGTATCAGTCACGGTGATGGTAGAAGAACCGTTAGTTGCAGAAAAGGTAATGCTATTAGTGGATGTCTTTCTTATAGGAGTGATATCATAAAACTGTTGACCTTCTTCAATGTAATATTTTAACTCGGTGCCTAACCCCAGAAAATCAGAACCATCCAACGCAACCCAATTGTGCAAGCCTCTTACAGTCCCCACATAGGTTTGGTCAGTTAATTTTTCCCAACCACCAATTACCTCAGGATAACCGAGACGAAAACGAACTTTATCACAGTCAACCCAGCCACCTTCATTGGCATAAGACGTAATGTCTCTATTTATGCCAGGTTTGAATTGTAATTTTGTAAGAGCCATCACACACCTGTTGTTTGCACTCTTGATAAGTTTAACTTATTCTTACAAGTTAATCTACTACTTACTATATACGTTAGTCTTTCCAGTCATTGTTATTAACAAATCTATGACCAGATCTTCCAACACTTACGTTAAGTGCAACGGATATGCGCTCCTCATCAGACTCGTTCTTCATGACATTGTGAAAAAGATGCGATGGAAAAATAACAATAGAGTCCTCACGCGGCGTATGAGCGTACTTTAATCTACTAAATTCGGTATCGTTACCTAACGGAGTAGTGTAAAACTCAGAGGCTTGTTTTACAGGGTCGTTGTTGTAAAAAACAATTTCTCCAGAATTTTTTGGAACTTTTAGATATACGACGACAGCAAAGTCACAGCCGGGATGGTTGTGTATGTGGTTCCAATCGTCACGATCATTTATGTTTAGCCATACGCCGTTGACGCCAAAAGCGTCCCCTTGGTTTAAACCAAAAAAACCTACCGCCGCATACACATCTTTCATCACGGCATCTAAAAAATCTTTAACAATTTCTTCTGCGGGGTTTAAAAAGTCAGACTGAAATCCTCCCGCGTTACTGTTTTCAACTGAAGGATAGTTTTTTGCGTGGTCTATAAACTGTTGTTTATTCTCATATTTGAAATCTTTGCTAAACAACGGTACAGCAAATAAGGACTGAATAGCCCTATTCTCAGTATCTTCCATGATTGCCCCTCTTTGGAAAATTTATTTAAAGCGATGGCTTATCAGGCCAGTCATCCACTGTTGCAGGATCTCCTGTATGCAAGGCCTTATACTCATTTACCGTAGTACAGCCTGTGATTGCGTTTTCAATTTTTGTGCAAGAAGACCTCACAGAAGACCTATATGTTGTCACTGCTGACGGGATAGCTGTGTTATGTTCTTGATTACGGATAATGTACCAGTCATAATCTCCAAGAAGCCGAAAAGCAGTGCCTCTTGCAACTGCAATACCCTCCGATTTAAGTGTGGCTAAATCTCTGTCGCTTCCATCAGAATTTTGAAACTGAAGGTCTGGATCGTCTTGCCAAGTAATGCCAACTTCATTCTTTTTTTCAGTAGACCACTTACTCCATCCAGATCCGACTCTATCACCAGAAGTATTTAAGAAGGACTTTCCGATGGTTATTTCAGATCCGTTATATACCCATGCCATTTCTTTCTCCTACGAAAACGAATAATTAGACTGACCAATTGGCTCCAAATCATACGCACAAGTTTGACTATCAAAAGAACATGTATAAGCGGTCCATGTTGTGTTTGATCCATAATTAAATGTACCAATTAGTGTATCGTCTCCGCCGTATATTCTTATTTGATTTGCATTTCCACTTTCATTAGTCATGTCTAGAATTACATAAGGTATGGCTGTTGAGTATGTTTCAGATGTAGTGGTGAATGAAGTTCCACTAAAACGATAGTGTAATGCGCCTTGAGCGTTCCATTTAAAAAGAGCACCTTGACCAGACAGTGATCCATTTTGTCCTTGAATGGTAGTGCTATTTGCTATACCAACCCATCTGTTTACTTTCTGGTGCATACCAATGACATACATACCTCCACCAGTAGTAGAATAAGTTTGTGTACTAGGTGTAGATAGATTATATACACCAGTGCTATTAGCGTATGTGCCTCTGGTTTGACTAGCCATTGTGCCGCCCCAGTTTTCAAAGGCTACACCACCAGCATTATACCCCCATTGTGAAGCTCCAAAAGGACCAGACATTACTACCTCTTATCCAAAATTAAGTTGTATTGCCCCTAACAAAATAGAGTCAGAAGCTTTTATCACATATGGAACAAGATCATAATCATTTGCCCCTGTAGATAAGGTTATTCCACCCGATTCTGCTGTTTCAAAGTCTGTGCCAAGTGTTATACTACGATTCCCTGATCCATCTTGAATAAATATAAAGAATCCTGTTTGACCTACTTCTTCTGTGGTGGGATTAGCTAAAGTAAGATTGCCTGTTAATGTCCATATAAAATTTTGATATGTGCCAAAATCAGGCGTGGTTGAACCTGTAACGTCTGCCGTATGATTAGCTGCGACTGCTGATCCATGAACTGTAAGTTTTTTTGTTCCTGTGGCTATCGAGGCTACAGTAAAATCGGCATCATTTTTTATTGTCACATCTGTAGTGGAGCCTTGCCCTGTGAGTATAAGACCTTCGGCAGAGGTAAAACCAATGGCAGCGTTATCACCCGCCGCCGTGTCTCCATCTGGCTCAAAAGTAGCTGCTGTAGCCACTCCAACAATGTCCACATTTGTAGTGCCTGTTGGAACTACAAGAACATCTGCATCTGCATCGTTTTTAAGAGTTATGTCGTTGGTGCTGCCTTGACCAGTTACAATAATGCCTTCAGCAGAGGTAAAGCCAATAGCGGCATCATCACCAGCGGCGGTATCCCCAGTAGCCTGTAGAGTACCAGATGCAGTAATGTCTGACCCCGCCTGTACAGCTCCCCCAGCAACAATATTTGTCCCTGCGTTAAATGTACCTGCTATAGTTAAGTCAGTAAGAGCGTCTAAAACTGCTGCACCGCTACCAGCACCATCAAGATAGACCACAGATACTTGACCGTTTGGTATGGTTACAGTGGATCCTGAACCCTGTTTAATGATAATACTATATGGACCTGAACTGCCACTGTCTGTCGTGGCGTTTTCAATAATGTGAACTCTACTAATATTATTTGGTGCAATAGTAATTGTACAATTAGAGTCTAAAGCACCAGTATATTTAATATACATTGATCTAGCTGGATCAGTTGACCCATCTGCAACAGTGCTTGTATGAGTATCAGCGTTGGTGGTTATGGCCTCTGTGCCAAATCCAAGTGCTTCACCAATAAGTTCAAGATTAGTGTTGGTTGTAGTTCCCCAAGTACCAGAACCATCGCCAGTACCTAGCTCATTAAGTCTTAAATCATTTACATAGGTGCTTGCCATTTTAGTGTCCTACTACAGTCCAATTCTGATGATACTATATTTTTTTGTTATGCTCGTCAATAAAACCTCAAGCCGCTATCTCTGTCCAATTGGGTGTTTGTGAAGGTATAATTGGCCTGTAAAGTTTCTCATCTCCAAGTCGTCCTGTTGCTGATACACCAGTGGGGAAAACTCCTATAGAAGCTATGGGTGCTATGGTTCCTGTTCCTAAAGTTCCTGTACCAGATACTCCCGTAACTGAAAAACCAATCCCCCCTTGTATTGATTCATTGCCTAGAGCCGTTGTCCCTGCAACGCCTGTTACAGCAAATGTTGCTGCCGCTGCTATCGTAACGGATCCTACAGATCCTGTGCCAACAACGCCTGTTGCACCAACTGTTTGCACTTCCGCCGCTGTTACTGTACCCAGAGCGGTGGTGCCAGCAACGCCTGTTACAGAAAGGGGAACACCTTGGTTCCACGCGCCCTCACCCCAGCCGCCTCTTCCCCATCCTGTTAAAGACATAAGCTACCTCATTAGGCTATTCGTATAATCGCATTACTCGCATCTGCTGTAGGGAACTGAATGGTAAAAGTCCCTGAAGTAGACGTTTTATTAGAGACAAAATCTAACACGGCCACAGCTTTATTACTATTGGTGCTGTTATATATCAAAGCACCCATCGCAGTGATTGTGGCTGTAGTAAAACTAAGATCAGCAAAATCTGTAAGAGCTGTCGTGCCAGAAGTGGTTGGAGCAACTTTGGTAAGTGTGCCGCCACCTGTTGCATATGTGCCACTAGAAGCAATCTCACCTGTAGTGGTAAATGCAGTTGTTGTTGCGCCTAAAGTAGCGGTGGTGCTTGATTTGCCACCACTGCCTTCTGCATAAAGAGCAAGCTTAAAAGCATTGCCATTTGTTGCAAAATTGTGTGTGCCTAACATAAGCTCTTGCTTAAATGCAGTACACATTGCTTGTGCGATTGCCATTATAGTCTCCCAATAGCTTTTGCTAGTTCCAATTGACCAGCTTCACGAACCTTGTTGCATATACTAGCACGTTCTTCTTTTCTAGCCAACTCTATATAATATTGAGCCAAATTCCTAACTCGATCTCTAAAAGCTTCTGCCTGAAGCCTTATAGGATCTGGTGCTTCATCTGATATGTAAATAAGTTTAGTAGCCAACATATCTGCTATCTGGTCATTAGATAATCCACCGTTATCTGAAGATATTACGTTGACTGATCCGACTGATGCAACATTAAGGTCAAACATGGTCGTGTCTCCCAAATATAATAGGTTCACTCTCAACAGGTTCAGGTGGATCAATACTGGATTGTTTAGTTATTAAAAGACTTCCATCTTTAACTGTCTGAACCAACGGATCCTCTAACCTATGATATCCATACAATTTTTCATTATCAGGGACATTAGTGTCTAATAGTCCTGATCTGTGTGCAACTTCAATCTTAATACCTTTGGATATGGCTATAGCACACCAGAACTCTACACACGCTCTACCTGACTCTGCCATATTTACATTTTTGTATGTAAAATCTATTCCATACAAGCAAATTTGTTTAGCCTTTTTCCATATGGCGTAAGCCATAGCATATGCCACGGTATTGTTGAAATAACAGACTCCTGCGTATTTCACCACCTCTTCTAAAGGATACAACTCAATTTCTGGGTAGTCTGCATGTTGTATGCAAGAGTAAATTGGCGCTGTATTCTTGGTAAGAAATTCTCTCGCTACACCTGTTTGTGAACCAGCGTTTTCTGTGTGTATAAATCTAGTGACGGGATCCATCATAAATGTCCTGTCAACATGTATGATAGCACCTATACAGTTTATCCCCCAGATCTCATCAAACTCTTGTGAAGCGACCCTAGCCGCAATATAATCTGAATAGCTGCCCCCCAACCCTACTATTGCTATTTTCATGTTTTATTTGCCCTTACCAATCCCTCACGATAAGCATCTGAATTTTCAACTCCTCGCGCATAATTCTGCAATCTTTGCGCGGACTCTGTGTATCTAGCCATGTAAAGCTGTAACAAGTCTGTTTCACCTTTCATAAAGACGTAAGCCTCAATCAAACAAGCATACAATAGAGTGTTTTTAGCATTTTCACTAATCCAAGTTGTCGTAGTATCGGCAGACGTTGAAACCACAACTCCAGTAGCGCCGCTAGTTGCTCCTGTAACTGTTTCACCAACGGTAAAATCTCCAATAGGAACAGTAATCACAAATTCTGTTGCTGAAGTTATAGAATTTATCGTTGTGCTTTCTCCACTTGTGCCACCTGTAATAGTCTCTGCATTAACAAAAACACCTGTCACATTGCTAACAGTTAAAGTCACTTTGCTAGACGTTAGACTGGCTGGTCTGTAATAATAATGCAGTTCAACATCAAAATTAGCATTTGGTGTTGGAGCTAAAATAAAATTTTGATAATCATACAAAGCATAATACTTAGGAACTCCAGTGGTCGCTGGGTTAGGAGTGAACTCTTGAAGGAAGTTAACGTCCTTTAATAATAAAAATTCTGTTAAGCTAGAATTAGTTAAACTTAGACTAAAAGATGCTAGATAATCATCTGGCACCGCTAAAAATTTATTTCCTGAAGTCATGGTGCCTGACACGTTTTTACGAAAAAAATCTAAATCAACTTCTTTCAAAATACGTTCTTCCGCAGTTTTAATAAAATCAGGAAGATGAGAAACAAAAACTGTTTCAACATTATCTGTATAATCTTTTATTGAAGTTTTTAATTGGGTATATGTGTAACTCATGGTGTGTTCGCCTGTCCGCCCATGCCGCTATGATTCGTGCAATAGTAATATAGAGTGGGAGCGCCACTAGCTACTGTTATTTGAGTGTAAGCACCAGATGAACCAGGCGTGCCATTAGTTGTTACACCTGTGGTGTATTGAGATCCCCCACCGTGAGTGCCATTAGACGTTGTAGAAAATCTTAATGGATGTCCTGAATTACTGCTATCTGACTGATCAAATCTGTAAGTGTTGCCTTCAGTTAAAGTAACTGTAGCTTGCTGCACTCCATCAATATAATACTTATTACCGTAACCCGTGCTGACAACTGTAACTGTATAAGTTGCAGCTATGGTTGCTCCAGTTCCAGAGGCTGTTACATTGCCTAAGGTTATAGTTCCAGTGACCCCTGATACTGTTGCGCTTGTTGGTGTGAATACATTACCACCAAAAGTAACTGTGCCTACTTGACCTTGAGCTTGTGGCACCTGCGCTTCAAACAACAAAGTTTCTAAATTAAAAATAGGAAAACTAACTGTAACATCTACAAGTTCTGATCTATCTGGCCTTGGATCTCTCAAAGCTTGTGCGTCAACAGTTTTGCGTCTTACCTCTAGCTGTGGATGTTTAGGTTCATACTCATCTTTACCAACGAGTGATCCATTCCACTCTTTACGCATATCGCGCAACCTATATCTGAAGCCAGATCTGTCAGATATACCATAAGCATTTTTTCCAACAGCAAACTTGCCCATTATCTAACTCTGTAAAATTGAAGATTAGGACTTACACTGAATGAAGCTCTATCACGATCTTCTGACTGCGCTCTAAAAAATTCTTCGTCATACATGGCTTTTAACATAGTGACTCGATCTGGAGCTTTTTTTATTGCTATGTAATAAGCCAAACCAGCGGCTAAACAGGGATAGAAGCGAAATGGGACATCTAGGGTGTCAACAAAGGTGTCTGCGTCATCTATCCGCGTTAAAGCATCGTAATGAAGAACATCTGTGCTGTTTTCTGGAGTAGGCCATATTTTTATTACAGGCGTCACTTGCCTATCAATGAAGAATTGAGTGGGTCTGGATTGTGTAGATTTAGTAGGAATATTTAAGTATGTGTCTCTACTAATCTTGCTCATTGCCAAATCGTTATCGCTTCTTCTAATAACCATTGACAATACATCAATCACATCAGCTCCCAAAGTGTAGCTAGATGTGCCTTGAGTCAAAGCTTGGGTTCTTTGAACAATAGTCCACTGATTTAAGCCTCTGTTCGCCCAATCAGCAAACATAAGATTAAGTGATCTTTTTGCGGTTTTTAAGTCATAACCAGTACGAACTTGCAAACCACAACGCTCAAAAGCTTCTTCAATGTAATCACTTACATCAAGCTCAAAATCAGTGGAACCAGATACAGCCATTATTTCTTAGCCTTACCGCCGCGCATCATTTTCTTCACGCCGCCACCACGCATCATGCCCATAGCCATGCGTTTACGAGGAGATACTGCTTTTGCAGCGCCACCACCCTTCATTTTTTTAGGGATTGTTGCACCGCCGCCACGCATTTTTTTGGCTTTTTTAGCAGCACCTCCACCCATCATTTTTTTGGGAATGGTGGCTCCACCACCACGCATTTTTTTAGCTTGCTTTTTTGCACCTACCATTTGCATATCTCCTGTCTCGGCGGTTCAAAATTAAATTTATATAATCCTGTGGATCATAATTTTCATAGTATCCCATTTTTTCAAGCTTTTGACTAGCATCATCTAACTCTGACAATCTTTGTATAAAAACCATCGTAAAATTTGTTTGAAACGCAAGTAACCATACATCCATTCCATTTAACGCAAACCACTCATTCATTGCAACACAGGCCGCTTCTACCTCTTCATACTTCTGAGATGGCTCTGCCTCTGCACAAATTATCACTGAATATTTATCATTAAAGTCCCTAGATTGTCTGGCTATTGTTCGCCACAAATCTTCCCTGTCAAGACAGTCAATTACCAACAGTTTATTATCTATAAACGCTTTTTTAGCGTAGGGGCATGGAGCAAACCCAAAATCAGGATCTACAACACTTAGATCCTTCATTATCCAGTTTTTAACAATGTCCTTTATTTCTTCCGTCTCTTTAATGATTTCACCCTTCTTGGCTTACCTGCTGGTTGCCCAAGCCTCTTCTTCTGAGCTATTCTGCTACTCTTTTCTTTGGCAGTCATTTCGCTGGCTGTTTTGGGAGTTTTAGAAGAAATCCTTTTGGTGGGGCGGCAATATGGAGTACCCCGTTTTTCACCCTTCCTACGCCCACATGCCTTCCCCGTGCGCTGATCCTTCCAATCCTCTTTGAACCACCTCTTGAGCGCCAGCCCACTTTTTGTTTTCCTTACCGCCATTTACAAACCCATCGCCCTTGCTACAGAAATCATAAGAACAACAAATAACCCAACAGCGACAATTATAACTCCAAAGATTAAAACTGCGGTTTTTATGTTTTCTTCCAATTCCTTTTGTTTTTTAGCAGCCTCACGTTTTGCAACGGCAGCAGCCTCTTTAGCCTCTTGTATACGCTTTGCCCTCTCTGCCACTATGGAAGCCCAAGTTCCATGTCCAAATCTCATGTCCACCATACTGGCAATTTCTTGCATCTGTTCTTTAGCCAGCTTCGCATCTATAATCTCTTGCGCTACTGACTTTATACCAAACTGATCTCCTACTCCTACACCAGACTTTTTGTTCCGTTTCTGCTGTACCTGTTTCTCACCTTCAAAGAGGTTGTCTATGTGTCCAGCTATTTCTGATACATCATTCGCTGTACCAATGACACTTTTAATGCCATCGACTGCACTTTTAAATAATGCAAAACCTGCTAAAGCAGTCGAAATTGGTTCCATTTAAACCTCTATGATTTTTGAGTAACTTTTCTTCTGTTACTCATAATAGCGCCACATCCTCTAGCAATATTAGGATTGCTAGATGGACGCTTTGCCTTGGTAACTGCCCCTCCATTGTTCATTGTAACTACGCCGCCAAGAGCTTTTTTCTTGGCTTTCTTCTTTTTTTTGCCTCCAGTGCCGTAATTAGCGGCACCAACCTTTCTACACTTAGCGATGGCACCTGAAGCATAAGCGCTCGGGAATACCCTATAGCGAGCTTTTACTTTGTGATAACAAGCGTCTTTAGGCATTTTTTCTGCTCCTTCGTAAAGACTCTTTTCCCTTCTTGAAAATATTTACCACCTCATTTTTTCCCATAACTTTAGCCCTTTGCTCACCAACAGTTAGAATTTGGATTTTCCTAGCAAAAGGTTTTTTAATCTTTTTAACTTTTGCAACAGTAGATCTAGCATCTGCTGGAGTTGCAAATTTAATTCTGACAGTATCTTTGGGATTTTCATCTGTGTATAATCTCCTGCCAGAGCCTTTAGGTTTTTTACCTGTGCCTACCTTCGGATCTTTTTTGCTCGGCGGCTTTGTAATTTGTTTACTCATTCGCGCTCTATTCATAACCATTAGATAAACCTATTAGCTAACGCTGTGGCTACTATGAGAGCCGCAATTCCCCATAAACGCATATCTAATTTATCCAACTGACGTTGAATCTCAGCATAACGCTTATCACACGACTCCTCATGCTTTTCTAAAAGTTTCAAAACATCATCGGCTTTCATCTAACACTTCCACCTTCTACGAGCTTGTCTAAGCCTACTGTTAGGATTTTTAGCTGCTTTAGGAAACTTTTTCATTTGTCCAGCAGATCTGGCGCAAAATGACTTACGCCGTTTAGCATCCTTACTGCCTTTCTTGACCTTACCTGTAACAGCGGTCTTTAACTTGCTTCCAGGGTTATCGCGTCTGTATTTTGCGACACCAGCCTTAGTCATTCCCGCTCCAGATTTAGTGGAGCGGAAATACTTTTTTGTCTTCGGAGGTTGTTTGTCCCTCTTACGAGCCATTATTAGTAGCTCTTCTGCACTTGCATGATGATGGTATATGTATCAGCAGAGGAGTGGCCTACAGTTGTGAACATGATGTCACCTGTAACACCAGAACTTGCTGGATTAGTCAAACCACCAAAACTGGTGTAATCATGATGACCACTTTGATTTTCACCTAATTCAATACAAAAATCGTCAGTTGAAGCATCAAATAATATTTTGACCTTCATGCCATTACACTGCCACCAAATTTTTTCTATGGTGGCTCTAGTGCAAGACTGACCAGAGCTGCTAGTAGCCAAAGCAGATACATCGACTTTTTTAACAGCACTTTCTCCAGAGCCATCAGAAATATTAGTGAACTTTAATACAGCAGTTTTATCACCATCAACAAGCGTCTGTGATGTTACAGCATCCGCCATGTTAGTCTCCCTCTAGTAAACAGAATATTCTATTTCAAGAGTAGCTCTAAAAGCTGTCAAAGCTGTATCACAAGCATCTCCTGCACACATGTACAAGTTTTTGCTTGCAATGGCTGCGCTAATATTTGGCTCAAACACATGAAAGTTGCCAGCGGTATCATCAAGATTGATGTCAACTTCAGTAACTGAATCGGTTGCAGAAATGCGTGGATTAAATGATGCAACACCAGCACCAACGATTTCTGTTCCAGATGATATTGCTGAGTTTGTTGCAGTGCCAGAAGTTGCACTTAACTGTAAATTAGCCAAAGAGTTAGCATCACTAGCAGCGGCAGTTGTAATGCCAATCACTACTTTATGAATAAAAAACTTTGTGGCTGTGACGAGAGCGTCTGGATGATCTGTGTTTAGTTCACCTAACTCCACTAGCACATCATCATCTGTATAAGTTACTGACGCCGCGTTTGTATCAGCCAAACTTATCGCAAATGTCTGAATTTTTCGAGTGCCTAAAGAAATAAGCTGTCCTGTTGCATTTACAGAAAAGCCTGTTTCTGTAATCGCGCCTGTGGTTGAACTCTCATTGATTACGTTAAAACCGCTTTTAGAGCGGACTGGGCCTGAAAAGGTAGTTGTAGCCATTTGTATCTCCTGTCTTGGCTAGTGTCAGCCCCCATTGGGCTGTCAGGGATAAAAAAACTATACATCAAAAAAGAAAGGGCGGCAACAGCCGCCCATTCAATTCAGAACAATTGTTCTTATTAAGCTCCCGGTGAACCAAACACGCAACGTGGATCAGAGAAGCCGAAGCTGTAACGCTCACGAGCTTTGAACCGCATATTGCCTGTATCAAAGTCCGCTTCCATGCCAGTTGACATTGGTGTGCGCTCAAAGTGCTTAAAGCCGTTAGGTGTATCCGTCTTGATAAAGAAAGCATCTGTATCAGTCAGGAAGTGATTAACGACATAGCCCTCTGGAAGCATGCCCATGTTACGCATTGCGTTCACATCGTTGTCGGCTGTGCCTGGACGAAGTGTTGACTCTAAGAGTCGATCAGCAATGAACTGAAGCTGTGGAGGAACAATCAACTTCATGCCACGCAGGGCAATGATCATGTTCTTCTCATCAACGAATGTTGAGATGTCAATTAAGGCATTCTCAAGAGATGTTTCGTTGAGGTCAGCAGCAGTTGATGGCTCATTACGGAAAGTTCCGCCACCAGCTAGCGGGTGGTCAGTAGCGCAAAGCTCCTTACCGTCACCACCAGTAAAGCTACTGTCAAACGCATTATTTAGCGTTGCAGCGGCTTTTACTTGCTTAGTGTGTGCCATTGAACGGGCAAGAGCCTTTGTATAACGAGCGCCGAGGCGGTCATACAAATTGTCTTCCATTGCTTCTTCAGTCAGCGCAAACGCAAGAGCGATTGTCTCATGCGTATAACGTGCTGTGTAAGCCTCTGAAGCAGAGTCAAACACAACTCCTGAACCTTCTGTTTTAGTGTTTGCATTACCAAAACCAACGAGCATTACCTCTTCTTCAAATGCACGATCTGAAGCTTCGGTATCGTAGATTTCAGCATGCTCGGCATCATAACGGTCATATTCCATTCCGAATAAGGCGTTAAGGCCGGGTTCTAGCTCTTTCGCTAGTTGTGCGCGAGAAATAGCCATTATTCAGCCTCCCTATGCCAAGCCAGCGGCTTTTTGGCCGAAGACATGATTTTGAATGACACAATAGACATTCGTTGCATCAGAAGACACATCGTTATTCTCTGGATCTTCAGAGATGTCTATCACCTTAACTGACAAGTTTGCAGTTGTCGCACCGTCAGACACATTTAACTCTGCACCAGAGATGCCAGTTGTTGTGCTTCCAGCGGAAGTGTAAACAATGTCAAAGTTGCCAAACAAGTCAGCAACAGGGAATGCAGCGTTACACTGAATTTCAAAGATAACCATAGGGTCATCAATGATAAAAGCAATAATGTCAGAGGCATTAGTGCTTGCAGGATAGAAGTTTGAAAACTTCTGCTCACCTGTTGTTGGATCAGTGAACTGACATCCATTGAACACACCAACGATAGGAACAGTCCCACCATCAGCATGAACTTCAATACCACCACCTGTTACTTGAGCAACCATATCACCTTGGAAGATGGCTGTTCCATAATTAGCGGCGATACGATAACGGCTTTGCCCACCAGTATAGGGAGTTCCCCCTATTCTTTTTACTGGGCGCATGCCGAAAGCGGCATCTTTATTCGCCATTTCTAGTCTCCTTGACTAACTATTATCTCCCTTTGGGCCGCCAAACGACACAGAGGAAGATCGTTGAGGTTTTTGCTTTGGCATCGCAGCATTATTTTCACGCATCCAATCGCGATCCACAGCTTCCATTTGATTTTGCGTCACTGCTCTATAGTGCGCTGATCTTTGTTCCACGATTTCTTCAGGGATTCGAGCTAAAACCAAACCTCCTACGCCAATCACGCCAGCGTTTTTTCCCTCATCCAGTACAGGAGCATCAAAGTCAGGATATTCTTCAGCTTTAACCAGTTCCCATCCTTCTCTGCGCTTCTTATGTACGTTATTACGGTCATCGTAGCCCATGACAGACTCACGGATCCAACGGTGTTTGTAACCAACTGGGGCTTCTGGTGCTTCCAAAGTTGAAGGCGGCTTCCAATCAGCAACTCTCGCTTGTTTTTCACGGGTTTGCGAATCCCGGCTTGCACGATCAGACATTACGCTTGTTTCCTTTCCAACTTTGCGACCTCTTGTGCATACCGCTCAAGAGGAATTTTCATTTTTTTGGCAAAAGCCACCTGTCCCGGCGTCAACTCCACCGTATTTTTCCGCCCACTTTTAATTGATGACCGTCCATTAGACGCAGGAGCAACAGCTTGGGCGTTTTGCCGTTTCTCCTGAAACTTGTGTGGAAACTCAACACGCATACGCTTATCAATTTCCCCATAATATTCATCTGAGTTTGGATCAAAGCCCTCATTAGCGACTAATTGCTCATGTATGGCTTGTGCGCCACGAGTCATAACGAGATCGCCATTATTCCCAAACCAAGGATTTTTGCTCATCCAGCTTTTTAACTTTGGATCAAGTTCTTGCCTTTGATATTGTTGTGGCTGTTGAGCTTGTTGAGCTTGTTGAGCTTGTTGAGCTTGTTCTGCCGCAACCTGTCTTTCTTGACGGGACTTCTGAATACGAATGCGCTCTTCTTCAATAGCAAGCTTTGCAATTATCTTCTGAGCTTCAGCAACTTTGCCCATGTCTCCAGCATCATAAGCCTCCTGCAACATGCGTTGCGCTGCTTGAGACTGGCTTTCAACTCGACCACCATATTCATTAATGTAGCCTTGGTCTAATTGAGCTATGCGTTGTTTTAATTCTGCATTTTCTGCTTGAGCTTGTTGAGCATAGGTATAAGCAGCTTCTGCCTCTTCAATGGCTTGCTTACGCTTTGCAGTTAACTGATTAATTCTTTTTTGAACATTTTCACTGTAATTTTCAAGCTCTTCAGAATCACTTTCCTGTACAATTGTACTGGTTTCATCATCAGATACTTGAACTTCTTGCTGCACAGGCTCAGAAGTTGGTTGAGAATCTTCAATCTCAACAGATACAGTTTCTTCTTCGTTTTGATTTTGCATCAATTCGGTTTCGTTCATTTTAATCTCCCATTCGCACTATACATATGAAATATCTGCTGGGTCAAGTATAGTAGCTATTACATTGTCGTCATTTATGAGCCTAACTTCTAAACCATCCACTTTGAATCTGTTTCCAGCATATCTACCCATAAGCACCCATGTTTTTTCTTCACACCAAGCACCTGTAGGAAACTTGTTCGCGTCAGTATATGCGTCAGGACCTATTTTAACGACATAAGCCGCAACAGTTGCGTGATTTTCGCGATCACGAACCGACTCTGGAATAATTATGCCTCCAGAGGTCTTTTGCCTCATGTAATAAGGGATAACAAGCAGTCTGTAGCCTACTGGTTTCGGCAACCTGTCAATAACAGACACCTCCAGCTCAGACGGGTCTTGTTCATTTTTTGATTGATCTTCAGAAGAATCAAAGCCTTTTTTTATCGCCTCTGGCACTGCTTTGATTTCAGGGTTTTTAGCCATCCTCTCAGGGACGAATAGTTTTTTAGCCATCCTCTAGCTCTACGCCTCTCATCGCGGCCTTTATATGATCCTCACACTGGGTCAAGCCGCGTATTTGCCCCACTATGAACCGATAGTCGGATAAATCCTCTATCGCACCATCCGCCAGACGTTGTGTATAATCAGCCTTGTCTTGACGTATGTTCTTTAATAAATATTCCGCAAGTGTTATTGCGTCCATTATTTTTTCCCAAAAAACTTAGTTGCAGCGCGGGTTCCAAAAGATGCGGCTACAATTGTTCCTAATGTATATTGGTAATACTGTGGCATGGCTTCAAGAGCAGCAAAACCCTCTGACACTATTTGCCTACCCCAATCTCCACAGAAGGCTAAAATTAGCGGGATGCTGAACAAAATTGTAAGCCACTCGTCTTTCCAGCTATGCGCAGAAGCATCAGCCATTTTGAGATCCCAGTCAATCTCTCCAGTAGCTTTCTTTTCCATAATCGTTGCTTCAGCCTTTGCCTTGGCAACCTTCGCACCAGTCACAGCCTTCTTCTCTTCAACTTTGCCTTCGAGCCATGTGCCAGCTAAATTAGCTATCGGTCCTAGAAACTGTATCACCTTGATAAAACTCCTTTTGGTAAGGGCTTACAACTCCACCCAACAGGTTTGTACCCCCGCATATGAATATGAACTCTTTCCGCTAAAACCAGCGCATGAGCTTGACAAGCGCGTTCAGTATCCTGCCATTTTTGCGCCTCAAGAAACGTACATTGATCACGCTGCACTGCGCTAGTGCCAATCAAACAAGCAATGACAACAGCCTGATACATCACTTCCGCGCCATCCAAGCGGTTGTTCCCATATATGCTCCCACGATGCCAGCCCCACTAAGAAATATAAGGTCGGTGACTGCACCCAAACCCTCTAACTTTTCTGGTGAACACAAAGGAGATGCTAGAAACACAGCATAACATCCCATAAATATTAAAGTATATCTAGCCATACGCAACTGAGCCACATTTTTACGCAACTCTGTTTCGGTCTTTTTTATTTCTTTAATGTGAGCAAGCTCTTCATCGCTTACGATGCCATCTCCATCCTCATCGTAATCAGAATAAACGCTGTCTTTTTGCAATCTCTTTTGCTCAGACTTCACTTGCCAATGTCCTTATCAATGATTGCGTTCAATTTATTCTCAATAAATTTTAAACCGCCGCTCACGCGAGACAGCACCCACACCACGGGTAACAAGACCACCTTCACGCATTTTAAAACCATATTGACCAGTTTTTGTGTCATAGGTGTATCCTTTCTTTCCTGCTTTAATGGCTTCTTTTAGAGCTTCAAACTGCTCATCACTTAAACCAGCAAAAACATCCTTTAGAGGAGGTGTGTCTTTTTTATCTGACATTAGCTTTTCTTTGCCGCTTTTTTCTTGGGGGCGCTTTTTTTCTTTGCTGGCTTTTTTTCTTTGGCTTTTTCGTTGACGACAGGGCTATCGCTACTGCTTGTCTCTGCGGATACCCCTCCGACCTTAGTTTCGATATATTCTTGCTGATCGTTGACTGGCTGGTTCCTTTTTTCAATGGCATTTCTACGCTCCACCTTTTTTGCCTTTTCAACTGCACGAACTTTTTCATACACAGAACTTGACATCACATTCTCCTTTGTAAATTAGCAGCGGCTATGTCTCGCTGCGTCTGTATTCTTTCTTCAGCCACACGAGTTTTTTCTGCGGTAGCCTCTTCAGTTAGATCAAGACGTTGTTGAGCAATCAAAGCATCGTTTCTTTCTTTCTCACGATCAAGTTGTTGTCTTGCTTCAAACTGTTCTGCATCCTGTTGTATTTCTGCACCACGCAAGGCTAGTTCCTGTTGCCTAATAGCAACTAAAGGATCAGCAGTCTCGGCAGGAGATACAGCCTGTGCATATTGCTCCGTCAACTCACCAATAAGCTCTGCTGCTTTATTGGCGATCTCACCTTGAAGCTGTTGAACCATTTGTGGGTTCTGTTGCAAAACCATCTGAGCTTCTGGATCAAGCTGTGACATGATTTCTTGTTGAGCTTGCATCTCAGCCATGATGCCAATGTGTTCTTGTATGTGACCTTGTAAAGTCATAACGATTGCCGCGTTGGCCTGTGCCACTGGTGTAGACAAAATCGCCAGATGTGACTCAATATGAGCTTGATGATTTTGATCTGGAAATGCCTGTAGCTTTTGACCACGCATAGCCTCTTGATTTTCCTTCGCAGGATTCATTGGTTGAGGCTGTGACGGTTGAGGCAAAATGGCATCAATGTTTGTTACGCCAAGAGCCTCATACATTTTTCTGTAAGCCTGATACAAACCTTGCTGCCCACCATGAACCTCTGGATTTGACTGAACAAGCTGTAATTGAGTCTGTGCAAGCGCAATTCTTTGTGACATTGAAAAAATGTTCGGGTCAGAAACTGGCAAAACATCAATTCTGTCATCAAAATCCTGTTGCATGATCTGTGGCGGAGCGCCGGGTGTCATGTAAGGGTAAACAGGAGCTGGATTTCTAGCAAAAATACTAGACAAAATCTTGAACTCTTGCTTTTGTGAGTAGTGAAGACGCTTATGGATGGCCGACATTACCTTTGTGCCACGCTCCATAATCGCCATTGTGGTGCCTACAGGCGTGTCTCCGCCCATTTCACCTATTTTCATGTCTGCCATAGACGCAAACCGCCTACCAGCCTCTACAAGCCCTCCTAAGAGGCTATACAGGGTCTGTGAAGGCTCTTTAAACGGCAATGTCATGATAGATTGACGTATATCCATGCCAGCGGAGTCTATATCTCTAAATTCACCCGGTTGAAGCGGCTCATCTTCGTCACGAATACGAGCGCCACGAGCCTTGAAGCCAGCAGGAAGGTTTGAAAGCGTTCCAGCATCGATTAATTGACGCAAAATACTTGTTGAAGCTTGAGATAAGCCGCCAATCATGTGCGTTAGGCCAAAGCCATAAAATCCAAGGCCAGGCAAGAACTTGTAATGCACAAAATATTGTTTACGCCGCATTAGCGGATCCATTTGATCATAATTACGACGTATAGACAGGATCTCTCCAGTTTTTTCTAATATCGTTACTATGTATGGAGTTTTTAAACCTGTAGGTTCTCCTTGGTCATCAAGATGCTCAAAGCCATCAAGATCAAGAGATGTATGAACCTCATGAATAACCAGCTCTTCTGATCCAGAGCCAGCGATCTGTATGCCTTGAGCGTCATCAAGAGCTTCTTGAACACCAGTATTGCGCTCACTGCTGGTTGAACCAGTTGGCAAGTCTATTTCTTTGTAAAATCCTGTGAGCTGTAGCTTCAAGATTTCATTCTTATCCATGCGGATAATATGTGTAATACGAGGTGCGGTAAGCAGATCAGTCGCGCCATACGGCACCACAAGATCTTCAGCATGCACAAATTTACTTACTGGTCTTTGCAGGAGCGGGTCAAAATAAACTTTTTTGAATGTTGATCCCACTATGGGCAGGTAGAACAGCATCTGATCTGTTTCAGGATCATACTCTTCCATCTCATAGGTAATCATGTAATTCATGTAATCTTTTACACGAGTTGCCTGTTGTACTAACTGTGGCGTTTCTGCTCCCATAGTTTGAACACGAACAGGACCACCAGACGGAAGCATCTCACGGTAAGCTTGTGCCTGAAACTGTGTGACTGACTCAGCAAGCAGAGGATGGACAACACCAGTTGCACCCTCAAAAGGCTGGCTTCTGTCCTCATAATTCATACCAAGTAAGTCAATGCCTCTTTTGTATGACTCTTCCCAATCCTGTCTTGAAGCAATGTCATCATTAATGTCGCTGGAAATTTCTGATGCAACTCTGCCTAAATCACCATCATCAATAAATTCTGCGAGGTTTGCATCAAAAGGAATATCAACAGGAATAGTAGTTTCTTCAATCATCTCTCCAACAATGACTGAACCATCATCCATTTCAGATATGCCGGGCTGTGCAGGAAAATCAATTACATCAATCTCTGCTTGTTCCTGCGGTGTCATAGCGTCTCCACCTGCACCTATTCCTTTTTCAACAGCCATGTTTAATCCTTTCCACCCTCAACAACCGTAAATCTTGGCTTCTGTGGTGTTGGCTGCGGTATACCCATACCGCTAATCTCATTTTGCATTCGCGTAGCTTCTTCTAAGCTAACTGTGCGAATTGGTTTTGTTGACGCTCTGGCTAACTGAGTATCTAGAGCTGCTTTATTTGCTGCGGCTTCTTCACGGCGTTTAACTGCTCTATTAGCACCAAAACCGTAGTCATCGTCAAGTCTGGCAAAGATCTTGTCTTGTATCGGGCGGTCAATAACAACATTAAAATCATCTTGAGTCATCTTAATGGCATCAACTACAGACTCTCCACGGTTTTTGCCAGCATCTCTTGCCATTGCAAAATTGTTGCTAAAAACATCGCCAAATTCTTCTGTGGTAATCGCTATGTCATCAACAGATTGAAAAGACAACGTATCATCCAGATCCAAGTACGCATCTTTCAAAGCATCATTAATAGCTTCCATCTCCAGATCTTCATCCAGCTTTTGTTTTGCTACTGGTGATTTCACCTTGTCTTTTTGCGCCTCAAGGACCAACGCCTTATTTGACTTGCCTCGTGGACGAGTCCCAGCCATCGGAGCAAGAGTAGATGCAGCAATGCCAAGACCATAAACATCCCTCTTCAGTCTGTCAGCCATACCCTCACCCATGCCAAGAGTTTCTGCTAACTCTCCAGCGCCAGTAGCGGCACCACGCAGAACTGTCTCACCAACACGACCAGCGTAATCTAAAACATCAATTGGAGTGCCAACAATAGCACGATTAACGGCACCAAGAGGAGTAGGGCCAAACATATCAGTCTTGTCAGCAAGTCGCTTAAACATCTCAGTGCTTGCTGGAGGGGCTGAAAAAGCGCCCATGATTCCACCACCTTCAGAAAAATTAACTGGATATTTAGGTTTTTTTTCCAACTCAATTCTAACCTGCCTATCCTCAGTACCAAGAGCATTAGCTAAGTACTCACCTGCCACCTCTGGAGTTATAGCCATGCGTTGTAAAGCTAATATTGGATTGGAAGGAAGATTTCTATCTGCTCTATTAAAATTATATGTATCCTCTATTACATCCATTTCGGGAGTTTCACGGACATTATACTTACCCAAAGTTGTGGCAACTCCGTACCTAGGATCAGTAAAAGAACTTTTAATAGAATCAAAATAACCTTTATCTACTTTTCTTCCTCGTTCAAGTCTTTCGTCTCCAACGCGATCATATGGATTTACACTTGTTTTACCTTTAGTATCCTCAAAAGATTGAAGTCTCTTTTTTGTTCTAGCTTTTTGTTCTGGATACACATCAAATTGTTGTTGTTGTCTTAAAAATCTTTCTTTTTCTGCATTAGCTTCACGTTGTCTCTGAGCTAAAAAAGCCATTTCAACTAATTCATCATTAGTAAAATCTTTATTAGTTATAGGACGATCTACACCAACAATATTTTCTGCCAAGAGTCTTATGTTTGTAGGTATTTTTTTGTATAAACCAGCCATAACTCCTTGAGGAGGTTTATTCAAAATAAGCTCATTGCGTATTTTTTGTCTTAATGCTGCGTCAGCAGTCACGAGAGACTCTGGAGTATTTAATTTGAGGCCCATAACTAAACTCTCTCGGGTGAGGCTGACTCTAGCGCAGTCATGCGAAGGGCATCAGACATGACTGACAAGCCGTGAGCCAGCCTCTTTCGCATTATAACACCAAAGTTAAACAACATCACATAATATCTCTTTGATTTCCGTCATCTGAAGGGTTCATCTCTGACTCTTTGCCCATGTTTAAGATAATAGAAATATTGATCTTATCCATTTGAGCCTTTGGAGATTCTGGGTCAACAAAACCACCATAACCAAAAGACTGAGGCTTTTTCTTTTTCTTTTTGGGTGGTTCTCCGCTAAAAGCCTCTCTTCTCTCATTAATCAGCTTTTGCAAATACTCAGTGACCTGATTAACAATCCCGCCACCTTCATTTTTATAATCAGGCTCTGGTAACTGATCAAAGCGATCACGGGCAAATTTTGCGGCCTTATCCTCATCGCCGTCAAAAAGCTCTAACCCTTCTTCAAAAAGGCTTTCAAGAAGAGCTTCATTTTGCATATTGCTCATTATCTTATCTTAACCTTTCTGGGCTTGCCCATGTAAGCTCGACCCATGCCGCGAACTACGCCACCATCTTCATACTTAGCGGCAAGAGTAGGATTCATCTGCTGTTGCACATCTTCAGGAAGCTTGGAAAAGCCCTTAAACTTCTTAGGCACCTCGCCGCCTTCTTCCATGCCCATCATTCTCATGATAGCCTCTCTATCAGCATCAGATATTGAAGGGAGGTCACGAGGAATGTTTTTAGGTCTTGGTGGTCTTGGAATACGAACATTTGATTTTGCAATTTCACGCATGGCTTCCATCAGTTCTGGCGTGATTTCCGCAGTTTGCCTACTTTGCTTGCCCATCATAGAGCCAGTAATTTCACCTATTCGTTGTCTATCAGCATCACTCATAGCCCTGCCGCCTTCTTGCATGCCTTGGACTTTTTTAACGCGCTTGATTGCGGCATTAAGACCGCCACCTTTGTTCTTTTTGACTGGTTTTACCACGAGAGGCTCCCTTAGTTGCTGTATGTAACGCTCTAGTTCATCGTCTGTTAGATTAGAATCAGGGCCAATGACCACCCTTTTCTTACCAACCTTACCACCTTCTTCATATCCTGCTGGCATATCTTTCATGCCTCTACGAGCATCAGGAGCAAAAGGAGCGTCAGTGACAGCTTCACCATCAACAGTCAGTCTGCGTATTTGAGCAGTAGACAATCTGGGCGGAGGTGATGTTTTTTTAAATTTACGCTTTTTGGAGCGTATGTTTGGTTTTCTAGGTGCCATCAGAATATCCCCTTAAACTTGCCGCCGCGTCCAGACATGACAGCTCCGCCGTTGTTCATTCTTTTAATTGTCTGACCAGGAAGTGTACCACTGGTGTCAAACGTAACACCTGAAGACTTTGGCTTTGCTGCCGCTACCTGTGTAGGACGCTTTGGCTTTGGCTTTGGAAGTTTTGTAGGAGTCTTCGGACCACCTTCTTTGGGAGCCATAGCCTTTCTAGACGCTGGACTATCTCTGAACTTTGGCTCTTCTCTGGCAAGCACATTCTTTCTGAGTTTTTTAAAATCTGCAATTTCAGAAGACAGCGCCTTTTTTCCAGCCGTGGTCATGCCTTCAATTTTATCTTGTACTTTGTTGACCTGTGCAACTGTGTTCATGTCCTTTTTGATCATGGCTCTGAGCTTCTTCAGATTGCCAATGTTCTCTTCTTGTCTTTCAGTCATCAGTAATACTCCCTGCTGCGGTCATAACGTGAAAAATCATCGTCCTCTTCATCTGAACGGGTTCGTATAAAACCGCCCTGCCTAAAACGTAGTATAGCTTGAGTCATGGAATCCGCCAAGTCATCATGCTCTCCATTAGGAAAAGCGGCACATTCCTCAATAACTTCCTCTGCCCAGCGTGTTTCAGGACACCATACCATACCAGATTCAAAGACGGGTGAACAGGCATTCATCCTTGAGAACTTATCAGCGCCTCTGCCCGGAGTAAAACCAGACACAGGAATGCCCATTTTCCGCAAGTCCTGAGTCAGCGGTGTGCCAGATGCTTTCTGCTCTATCAACACCATGTCTGGTTCAAATTCCTGATACAAGCGCATTGCCGCGTCTTTAAGCTCTGGAAACTCCCATCGACCTTTTTCCGCGTCCAGCAATATGATCGCAGCCTCATCACCCTCGTCAGGATAAAACACGCCCCAAGTCGTAATAGCCGAGTAATCCGCCCTTTCGGATTTGGTGAAGGCGGTGTCATATGACTGGATGACGTAATCAACGATAGGTGGATCATCAGACTCCCAAACATTCCACCACTCCCTTTTAATAATCGCACCCTCTTCAGCAGTAGGATTCTGAAGATATTGTGCGTTCCATTTAGCAACAGGAATGGACGCTTTAACGCCGTCTAACTCGTCCCTGCTCCAGAACTCGGGCCACAACACGTTGTCTGTATCTGGAAATATCGCCGGAAACTCCACTACTTCCCACTGATCGGCTCCACCCTCGGCCTGTTTCTGTAACACTTTCGCCGTCAAGTCGCGGATACTCCACCGCGTCATCACAATTATTATCGAGCCTCCCGGCTGCAAACGCTGTCTCGGACCTGATGTATACCATTCGTAAATATTATCCAGCGCGGTCGGTGACAACGCATCCTGCTCAGATACAGGATCGTCAATAATACACAAGTTCGCACCACGACCAGCCAATGCACCGCCTACACCAACAGCGTAATACTCCCCACCCTTGTCAGTTGACCAACGACCAGATGCCTTCGCATCACGAGCCAACTGAATCTCAGGGAACACATCTCGGTATATCTCACTGTCCAAAAGGTTCTTGACCTTACGACCAAAACCAACAGCAAGCTCCGCCGTGTGCGTTGCCTGAATAATCTTTGTCTCTGGCTTCTGCCCCATAACCCACGCAGGGAACAGATAAGATGCAAACTCAGACTTGGTGTGTCGAGGCGGCATGTTAACAATCAGACGCTTTAACTCACCTCGGGCAACTCTTTCCAGTTTTTCCGCAAAAATTCTATGATGAGATCCAGTAATAAAAGAAGGCCAGACATGTCTAACAAACTTTAAAAAGTCCCTCTGATACTCTTCTCTGTCATGAAGCTCTTTGTACTTGTCCAGATGCTTGCCGAGCGACTCAAGCTCTGCATCAGTCAAGAACTCGGTAGCAATATCAAAAGCTTCATCCATTTGACTACGCCGTTGGCATCAATGACTTCAAAAAGTTATCTGCTGCTCTATCCAGATTTGAAGATACAGGACCGCCAGATTGCAGCCTTATCGGAGCCGCAGCCTGTTGATTTAACATCTGCTGATACAATGCGGCGTTAGTCGCAACTGAAGGATCTGCCTGACCAGCGGTAGGAACACCATAACCAACAGGGCCTTGAAGATTAAACGGGCCAGTCGGTCTGGTTGATGGCACCACGACAGGACCACCCGGAACAGGCGGAGGTTGATCAGGGCCACCACCGATTTGATTTGGAGTGCCGTCTCCTGTGTCTGCCTGCTGAATAGGGGTACAAACGCCATCTTTCAAAACAAAACCTTCAGGACAGGGATCAAATGGCTGTTTTACAGGATCAGGGCCTTTGCCCTGATCATCAAATCCTATTCGTGATCCTTCTCCAAATCCTGTGTAAACCGAGGGTCTATCTGTAAACAACTGCCTATCTGATGTAAATGTTGATGGATCATCAAAAAATATATCTGTAAAAACATCAAGAGCAGCGCCAAGCGTCCCCGGAAGATCGGGTTCATTTACTATACCAGTTACGCGACCTGTCGTTGGATCTATTTCAAACCCCAGAGGATCTTCCATAGGATTAATGCCAAGCGTATTCATGACATCAGCGGCAAATCCTTTTCTATTTCCAGTTACTTCACCTGTAACTGGATCTATCTCTTTTGGATTCATGTAACCAGGCATGGCGGCTTTTTGTGCCGCTGTCAGACCACCTAATCTAGATGTTACTTTTAGCCCTCTAGGAGTGGACACAAAATTAGCAGGATCATCAAAAAATCCTACTTCCTCGCCATCAATCATGGACGTTGGTAATCCGTCTCTGTATCCCTGACGATTTGGATCATCATAATCTGGTGTGCCAACCACATCATCATACTCATCATCCATCCCTATGCCAGCGGCTCTCGCATCAGCGGCTGCTTGTGCTTTCTCTGCGGCAGTTGCAGGAGCAGTTGGAGTAAAATCTTTAGGATCAAGATTAAGAAGATCGTCAGCACCTAACAGGTCTGTTGTTTCAATGCCACCAGCGTCCGTATCATCATCAGGATCTCCAACAGGATCAATAGTGCTTTCACTAAGGCCGGGTGAACTAGTGGCGGTTACGTTAACGTCTGGTCTAGATACACCAACAGAAGTAGCCAATTCCTCTCTAGCAAGACCAGCTTGCACCCTGTCTTGCGCTCTTCTGGCCTGATCTAAAGCTCGTGAACGCTGTCTGGCTGCCTCCGCCTCTCTAGCGTTTTCTGCCGCTATACTACGTTCTAAAGCAGCCCTCGCGTCATCTCGTCTCCGTTGTGCATCTTCTTCATATCTTTGTTGTTGTTTGTCATCTCCACCTGGATCGTCAAAGCCGGGATCACTTGGATCCCCTTGCTCACCAGTGGCACTTGCAGCCTGATCGCCCTCATCTCTCCCCTCATCATAAAAAGCAGGTATACCCATAGGCCCTGCCTCACCAGCACCACCTAAAGCCTCCAAGATGTCGGCCTCGTCAGGTGTTATGTAAGACAGCATATGCGGCTGACCAGCGATTTCTGTACGGCGCGGTGGTACAGAACCACCATCATCAAAACCCATAGGAGCCGGAGGTGCCATCATCGGCGCAGAATACATAGGATCAAAAATATCAACACCGCCGCCCATTTGCATGCGAAGCGGCATTTGTGGTCGTGGCTGCATCATAGGCATGGGCATGGGTTGAGCCTGAGGCATTTGCTGAATAGGCATAACCGCTGGCGCAGTGCGCTGCCTCATAAACTTCTTGAAACCAGCCCTCTGATTGGGATTTGTGCGTATATCAAGCTTCTGCGGTTGTCCAGGTGACGCTGGAGGAGGTGTCATTGGCCCCATGAAAGTGTTCATGCCTAGTCCCTTCTGCAAAGATACATGGAGCCAATGATATGTTATTAGTCAAACTTTGACAACAGATATTCAATTTCATCTGCCGACTGTCTCACAATCTTATCAGAACGATCATCAAAACCCTCAACGCCCTGCAACGCATACCTCAGTCTGCCAATGCGATCTATGTCAAAGTCTGTCAAACCAGATGAAGGCTTGTAACCAGTAGATCCCTGCTTTTCTGACAAAATGTAACGAGAAGAAAGCTCCACTGTCTTGGGTATCGGCTTCTTGTCGCACTCATAATAACTGTACATACGCAAGCTTACACCCAAGGCATCTGCAAAAGATGCCTGGCTCTTGCCAGATTTATTCCGCATCTCTTCCAGATCCCTGCCCTTCATCATGCTGTAAGATGATTTAGCCTTCTGCATTAATCTCCTCCAGCATGCCCTTGCTCATCATGTCCTGTGCAAACACAGTTGCATTGTCATAACGAATAGGGCCACCTGCCCAGTCGCATGCAGACATCGCAGCCTGTCTTAGCCACTCTTTGTCATCAGAACTCGCTCGAAGATTGACAGAACGCCAAGCCTCCAAGAAGCCCTCTGGGTTCTCCGCAACAAAATCAATCGGATCACCACCAATTTTAAGTCTGTATTGTTTCATTTTATCGCTCCTTCTTTGGTCTTCCACGTTTTTTCTTGTAAGAAACTTCTTCGCTACGCTTCTCAAGAAAACTCTTTATAATTCCATAACTGCCGCCAAAATAAATATCCAAATCCTGGCGAAAGAAAAAATTCTTTGATCTTTTACCGCCACGCTGCGCACTTAACGGAATATCTGGATTGTCAACACTAGGATCCGTAACCACAGGAAACAGAGGATCGTTGCACATTATCTTTTCAATATCCCTCGCAAGAAGATTACGATTCAAAACACAGTAGTCCAACATCTCCTTCTTGGTGAAAACGCCCAGTTCATCACGCTGCTCACGATTTAATCTGGTGCAATGCTTCCATAAATCTTCGCTCTTCATACCCTTGCCCTCCTGAATGAACAGTAGATATTAATATGGCAATGGTTGCTTAAACTGTCAATGATTTTTATATAAAATTTTTTGGGGTAGTGGTTATTATTTTTACTGGGGGTTGTTTGTGGGGAACTTGGCGCAACGTGTCGCGCTGTCAAGTTTTATTTGTCGGGGGGTACCATACATACCCGTGTCCCGATTTTCGCGCCAGTCACAAGCGCTAGGGAACCTAGTCAAATTGTACGCAAAAAAATAGGCGGGCAATGCCCGCCTTAGTTTTATTTTTTTGTGGGTTTATCTTAACTGTTCACGTCTTGCATTAAAGTATTCAAACAGCGCATCAGATAAACCCGCCCATATTGACGTCATGCCGCGTCTGTTTTCTGGCATTAAACCAACACCGCCTTGTACTTGTGTCTCAATGGTGCGTAACACTTCATAGCCATTTAGATCATGTTCGCCTTGGCTAGTACCATATGAATTGCCGTATGCCTGTTGCGTATGGCATAACACGCCACCTTGCCCTATGTCATCACGATTGCGTATTTCAGAAACACGAGCGCGTATTGTATCGGCAGACCATCCGGTGGCATTCATCAAATCGCGTGTAGTCGCGCCACCATCAACACGCATGGCTGTATATAAAACGCCAATGCGAGAACCGCGTCTAAATGGATTTTCTGGCGTGTCTATTATTATTGATGATGGCGCATTGTAATCCATGCGGTTCCAATCTGAATGTTGAAACATATTGGTTATTAGTTGGCACCAATTAAACAATTTCTCAACATCCAATGTTGATTGATGCTGGCGAAATTCAATAGTGTTTAGGCGTGTCCATGTTTCAAGATTAACGACACGAAATTTACCGCCTAGAATACTGCTCATGCGACTAGCATTGTCAGCTTGCATAAACGCTGAATAGTCGCGCCCATTAGGCGCAACATGATCAAGATTTTGTATCATGCTATTTCGGCCATTGCGTCTAGATGGTGGCAAGATTGCTTCAATATCTGCCCTATGTTCTGCATAGCGGCAGATAACGTCTTTTACCAATGCCAACGGCAATGGTGCGGTCATAGATGCTGATGGATTATAATAGCGTCTATGCGTTGCATATTCTGCCTTAGATGCGCGCCAAAAATCCACTTTATGAACATTGGCATGCACTAGGCGATTGCCCATATGAACATGGCCGCCTAGTTTTGGCCTACCAACTTTTGCGCCTTTACTTTCAATCCATGCGAACAATTCGGCAATGTCATTTTTTGCGGCATCACATAATGAAAATGGCGGTATTATAAATTCAACGTCAACTTCATGCGTGCCATCATGAATTGCATTGACCCAATTATAACCTGCATCGTTTAATTCATCCTGCCATCTGC
>CAACVD010000037.1_pt1 | contig 48908 bp, 38 predicted proteins | sample 2381771 | NCBI WGS metagenome assembly CAACVD01 (sample SAMEA5211965, study PRJEB30684) | marine metagenome | biome: Marine; feature: Epipelagic; material: Water | collected 2015-10-15 | depth 15 m
CCCTGAATCTTGATGCCTTTATTCACAGATGACTTGATTGCCTTGACATTAGGAACAATGTTGCCCAGAAGTTTTGCAGCAGCCTCATCATTGACAGACAGACCCTCCTTGGCAAGATTGGGAGCCATCTCGCCAAGAGCGTCTGCAAATTCTTCTGGTGTCAAGTCTCTGTCAACCACGTTCTCTCTGATCCTCCATTTCCTTCAGGAACAAGTTATAGTATGCTTCTCTCTCCCACGGTATCATATCGTTCAACGCTGTAAGATCAATATTACCGTGCTTCATTAGATAGTAATTCGTATGAATGTGTCCCGCTATCGTGTCGTGGGCGAGACTCAAGTAAAAAAATTCTCCAGTCCCTCGACTACGATTTCATTTTCCTCACCACAGTGCGGGCAGATATTCTTTGTCTTAATCGCACATTTTGGAAACTCCTCCACCTTTGCCATGATTTTTTGAAGTTGTGGTAGGGTCAGCGAATCAATAAATTTTGTTTGATCGTCCTGTGTCATTTCACTAAATTTATACATTTGATCTGGTGTCACGATAGCCTCAATCACAAAATACAAAACTGAGATGGGGTTCTTTTCAGAATATTCTGCCACCACGGGCATCGCATCAACGCTCACGGGCTTGACCACAACTCCAATACCATCGTTTAGAATAACTGAAGTATCTTTAGGATACTCTCTGTTTGTGCTAATAAGTGATACGTCTACGTCACATGGGTATGACTTACCACACTTGTCACAGTTTGCCGTCACGGTGACGGTTTCACCCATTGATTTTGCTCGCATCATAATAAAAAGATACTCAAGGTCAGAATATGACATATCCTTGAAACTGATATCATCTTTGAGACAACTCTTAACCACTTTTTTCATTGTGGTAAGGACTTTTGAAAACTCATCAGTCTCTTTGAGCATCATCAAAATTTTCTCCTCTTTCACTAGAAAAGGTCTATACTTTACATTTTTACCTGATGGTAAAGTTGTGTCATACTCTGGTGTCAATAAGTTTGGGAAATCCATTTTATAATCCTTTCATTATGCAAATGCGTCTGTTGGTGGAATCGGAGGCGTAACAATATCAGGGAAGTCAATACCAGATTCTTGAACCGGCACTGGCAGTTGTCTATCCGGTTTGTTCAGAAGTTCTAAATCATCTGGTCCCTGAAGACCAACTGAACTCATGTGAGTTGCCTTGCCCGACAGTCCGATATCAAAATCAGTGTGGTAGTCTCTGTAAGATAAAGTGACAACAAACGTATGCAACTCATTGCTTGCTGCCTGTAGTCCCGCCCCCGAACTGATGGTTTTTGGGAAACACTCTCGAATGAAGTACGACGATGCGACATAATCTTTTCTTGGCAAATGACCAATTCTCAGATCAAAGGCATACTCATCTCTAAAATTCCAATGTCCGGTTCTTGTATTTTGTATACCGACAATCATATCCTCAAACACGTTTCTGATGGCATTTGATTTATCGGCAATGATGGTTAGAGAAATGTCACCATCAAAGTTTCTTTGATATGGCACTTCATAATCTGTTCCAAAAATTTTAGCGGGTGCGCTGGCAAGAGCGATTTGAGGCAATGATATGGCAGTCGTTCTGTAATTCAAGAGTCCGATGAAAGTGTTCGTATCATCCATTCTATTGCTGATGGCAGTTCTAAGTGCCGTGCCAAAATTAGTAATTTGAATGTCATAGCGGGAGGATAGGACATATCCTCCAAGACCCAGTGCAGCCACTTGAAACTCTGGGTTACTAAATTGTGTTCCTTCTCCTGCCATAAGTATCTCTATTTATTTAGCAAGGCATTGAGTATTTTTAGTCGAGATTCAAAGTGAATTGTTTTTATTCCTCTTTTTACGAAACCTCGTTGTAATGCCTCACCCATCGGTCCTGTAAAAAATTTTGTATATGCACTCGGACTCAACTCAATGATCCTTGAAGATATTCTGTTCAATCTGTATTGCTTTATTGTCGGTGTGAGCAATGCCCTAAAAAGTCTAAATTTTTTGACAATATCATAGTTGAAAAATGATCTCGGGAAACCAACCTTCGTCGTTTGATACCTCTGGAAAAATTGTATAATCGCAGGTCTGGTCTGCTCTGCGACATACAATAAATTAGCACCAATGAAAGTCTCTTTTTCAACATTCAGGTTTACCACAGCAGGAAACAGTGTGTAGTAAGGCAACTCTCTTGCCGTAGCCGGACGGTAGAAAAAAAAGTAAAATCTACCACGGTTTGCGGGGTTTATCAAAGCGGACCTACCAACCACTCGTATATCACCATCATCAAAATTTACCTTTTCACCAACGACATCAGAGAGTGATCTCATCACATTTTCAATCTCTTCATTTTCGTCCATAGATTTCTCTTTCAGTCATAATTTTAAACTCCCAACCTTTATTTTCACAGACTGCCCGTGCAGCGTCCCACTTTGCCTGATTGATTGAGTATCGTTTAGCCTCATTGATGAAAGTTTTTGTCACTCTTTTTGGTTTTTTTGGTGTTTGTGTTTGTTTGAAAGGTTTGACCTCGATGAGAATCGTTTCTATCTCATCTTTTTTGTTTTTAATCTCCACTAAAAAATCTGGATAGTATCGATGACGTTTGTGATCGACGGGTGACATGTACGGAATACATACTTCCTCGGATGCCCAACGTATGACATTAGGATTGTCATCGAAGATCAACATGCACTTTCTTTCCCACAATGATCTGTAAGTGATTTTTGTAGGATCTCCAAGATATTTTGATGGGTTCTTTGGTTGAAACTTACCACGGTATGCCATACATATATTTAGGAGTAAATATGGGAATTCCAGACGAAGCACTGAATTTTAGAAGACCTGCTGGCTCTCCGGGTGATGCTGCTCTGGAGCAAAGGGCGTTAGAGCAGACTTTGGAGGAGCAAGCCGCCGCTTTACGCGATGAAGTTCAGGGGCAACCCGCAGTGGACATTAGTAATCCTCAATTTCTTATCCCAGAACAACAAGATCCGAACGCGGTGTTTAGACCGCCGCCCACTTTGAACGAACAGTTGAACACTCAGTTCCTTCTCCCAGAACAACAAGAACCGGACGCAGTATTTGATGCACAGGCAGCATCCGACGCTGATGGTGGTGAATTCAATCCCGATGCAACTTTTGGAGAAAGATTCTTTAATGACAGAGGATTAGGTGGAGAGCGACGGCTCATTGGTGGTAATAATTCAAATGCAATTCCAGTGATCACTGGTGATCTAACTTATCCAAATATCAATCTTGAATCAATTTACAATGACTTTGCAAACCCTAGAGATGGAGTTTGTAATTTTATCGAGTTCAAAGTTTTTTCAAAAAAAGCACAGGCACTAAATTTTGAATATAATAGCCTTACAGACTTTGAATTAGGATTTGGTGATGCTGATAAACCCGTTACAATTGGCACTGATGATTTCCGAAGTCTTTTGAATCAATCGGCAGTAAGAGATGAGGACTCTGAAATATCTCTAACAGAAAATTTTACGAGAGAGGCAGGAAGTGAATACTTTTACTCTGGACTTAAAGATATACGCGAACGGATACAGGGTGGCGATCAGCAAGCGAAAAGACAATTTGTTGATCTAGTTTCTAAAGATATCAGAGCAGGCAAAGCGACTGAGCAAGTCGGTGAAACAATCAGAATGTATTTTCCTAATGAATTTCAAAACACCGATAGGGTGGAGTATCAAGATGTGAATCTCAACTTCTTTCAAGGGATTGTTGAGGCATTCGGAGGTGCGGGTGCTGCAAACTTTGGTAGCCTTGTTGGCAGCAGGGCAATATCTGAACTCATCGGTGGTGCTTCAAGGCTCGGCAGTGCGTTACTGCCCGGTGTCGGTGGTCAAGAGTTGGGAGGTCAGGTTCAGGGTGGCATTCAAGCAAAAGTAGGATTCGTAGAAAATCCTAAAAACGAGTCTTTGTTTAAAGGAGTCAACAGAAAAACTTTCAACATGTCATTCACCTTTGCCCCACGCACAGAGGAGGAATCACATATTGCAGTCAATATCATTGAAGCCTTCAGATTTCACATGTTACCAGAGTTGTCTTTGACAACCACTTTTTTGCTAACTCCAAATGAATTTGAGGTTACGCTTTTGACACTTGATTTAGATTCAGGACAATTTGTTAGGAATCCTGCTCTACCTAATCCGGGTAGGTGCTTTTTGATCAACACCGACGTAAATTACTCACCCAATCCCAAATCTGCATTTTTCCGTAACGGCGTTCCGTGTCAAATGAACTTGACCTTGCAGTTTGCTCAGGCATTTATTATGAACAAACAACTTGTTCTTGGAGGCTTCTAATGTTTTTCAAAGAGTTTCCTTTATTAAGTAATATAAATCCTGATGGCACTAACTCTGCGGTCAGAGACATTATTCGTAGAGTGACATTTTCGACTGACTCATATCTAAATGATTCAAACTATGAATACTACACGATTCAGGACGGGGAGACACCGGATAGTCTGGCTGAGAAGTTCTACGGTGACTCACAGTTTCACTGGGTAATAATCTTATACAATAATTTGTTCGACCCTTTTTATAGTTTTCCGCTGTCAAGAAATGATATTGAAGATTTTATCAATAAAAAATATGATAGTGACACGCTTTTTGTAGCACCAGTTGGTGCGACTGCCGGACCATTTTTCTCTTCAATGACTTTTGATAATGGTGATGTCATTTCAACAAAAGGCATAAGCGGAGCAAATGATTACTACAACGAGTTTGAGCAAAGAGCAAAAATAAAATTGTTTGATAATCAAATGTCAAAAATACAGTTGAGCGAGCAGTTGGGAAAATTTGTGGTCGGAGAAACCATCTCGACAAGACGCAGTGTCCTTAACAACTGGACTGCCGACGTAATCAAAGTCGTTGGCAGCAAGTTTGCCCCACACCGTTTTGAGAGCAATGGTAAATTGCTAAATCCTCTCGCTTCAGCACCGGATGAAAATGGTGATAATCAAGTTGCAATCGGATCGACAGGTGCTAATTTTGCTGAGGGTGATAATCTTGTGAGGTATGAAAACACGATTCTACACTCTTACATAAATGATAATTCACAAACTTATGTCGTGACGAATGAGGATCATGAATACCTTCTAAATGAAAAACGTCTGAATATTCGTATACCCAAGGGTTCCGTGGTTAGTAAACTCGTTGAAGAGTTCAAGGAGATTATTAAGGTCTAATGTCTGATCCAAGCATCAATAGACGTTTCGTAAATAATCAAAAGGATGTTATCCTAGAGGATATCATTCTAACTCCATTTGAATCAGGATCATTTAGCATTCTCTCCAACGTTTTATCATTTGGTATCTACGAAAACATTTTTAGTAATTTTGTAAGCGGCGATATTGAACTTGTTGATGGTATTGATTTGATTGATTCGATTCCGATTGTTGGAAAAGAAAGTATAGAGTTCAAATTTAGAAACCCCACAAGTGAAAAAGTCACCTCAGTTAATATGATAATCAATTCAATTAAGGATAGAGTAAATTCAAACAACGCAAAAGCGAACGTTATCATGTTGTCTTTGGTGTCTAAATCATCCTACCAAAATTCTGTCAGCAAAGTTTCAGAAAAAATGGAAGGCACTTGTAGCGAGGTTCTTGCTGCCATAGTTGAACAGTATCTTGAAAACAAAGACATTATCGCACACGAATCATCTGATGTAAAGTATAAGTTTGCATTTCCCTTCATGTCACCAATTGACAAAATTTCATGTGTGTCAAAGAGAGTCACGCCAAAGGCATCAAAAAGTCCTGACGCAAACTCTGGTTATTTGTTTTTTGAAACAAAAGAGAACTTTAAACATCAGTCTATCAATTTGATGTTTCAACAAACACCTAAATTTCTTTTTACCGACTCTAAAATTATTAGATCATCAAATGAGATAGTCTCTGATAAAGCGATTGAAAGTGCCACATCACAACTTAGATTTGTAAAGAACTCTGATCGTAGAAAACAAACGATGTCGGGATCGCTTAGATCAACAAATTACTTTCACGATTTGTTGACAAAAGAGTGGGGTGTTGAGGAATACTCTTACACGGATGACTCTGATAGTTTCGCAGACTTTACCCCACAAAATTTACAGTATCTTTCAAGCGAAAACATACAAACAAAAGATAGAAAAAAAGTGGTTGCAGAAAATGATCCCCTCACTCAAACACCATCAGTCATAAACACATTCACTAGACACTCTAAAATTCACGGTGATGAGTATGGTAGAAATGAAATGGATTTTGAATTAGCCAGACATGTTATTTCAAATCTAACAATGAGTGGTGACACCGTTGTTGAAACTGAAATCAACGGGTCTTCAAATCTGTCTGCTGGTGACTGTGTTTACTTGCGTGTTCATAATAATGTGGCAGGTCAGTCCGAGCCTTATGATGATGAGAAAAGCGGCGTATATCTAATTAGTAGTATTCAACATAGAGTCACAGTCGGCAAAGGGAGCATCCCCGACTCATACAGATGTGGTATACAACTTATGAAAAATTATAGAGTGAATGAGATTCCAGAAAAAGGTAACGTTCCTGTTCCGAAAGGTTGATTATGTTTAGCAAAGGTGTTGTAGAAGATAGGAATGATCCAGAGGAGTTGGGTCGATGCAAAGTAAGATGGCTTGGTGTTCATACGGAGGACAAGGTGCTTCTCAAAACCGAGGATCTACCTTGGTCATATCCGATTCAGCCGATTCACTCTGCTGCAATGAGTGGTGTTGGTGAAACCCCCATCGGACCAGTTGAAGGTACATGGGTGGTTGGAGTTTTTGTGGATCTAAAAGAGGCATCCATTCCAATGTTCTTCGGCACTCTTGGTGGTATTCCGCAAAACGCAGCGGACCCAGAGACAGGGTTCAATGATCCAAATGCAAAGTATCCTCTGGAGGATTTGCTGAACGAACCTGACACCAATAGATTGGCTCGGGGTGTCGAGGATGACACCGTGGTTCAAACTAAAAAAGAAAATTTAGACGAAATGAGTTATCCTGTCGGTGGTGGACAACGTGAAGATAAACAAGAGCCAGAGACACCTTTCGCAGCGGAGTATCCTTTCAATCATGTGAAATTCACCGAGTCTGGTCATGTCCAAGAGTTTGATGATACTGAGGGTGCGGAAAGAATTCACACCTATCATCGTTCAGGATCATTTGAGGAAATCCATCCAGATGGTTCAAAGGTCACAAAAATCGTTAAAGACACTTACACTGCTGTTCTTGGAGAGGAAAATATACACATCGCACTCGACTCAAATAATCACATCGCCGGTAATCTAAACCTTTTGGTCGAAGGTAACACAAACATCAAAATTATTGGTGATGTGGACGCGAGGGTAGATGGGAAACTTGATCTTAGCGTTTTAAATAATATCAACATGACCAGCGAAACTGGTAACGTGAACATTAAAACCCCAAGTGGGAATATAAATCTAAACTAATATGGCATCTTTCAATCCATCAAATTACGGTATATCTCTGGACACGCAAATTGTTCGTAAGATTGTTACACAGCCAAACATTGATTTTGGTAAGAGTGTTTTTTCAAGTGAGCCGATGCAGGTGAACGACTTTGAAGCGTACTATGTTTCGCTCAAAGGCAGGGGATTTGATTTTTTCATTTTTGATGAGGAGCCTGAATATGCTCAGGCGTACACATCACATCCTGTTGGAGTTAGTGCCAGATATCATTTCATTGAGATGATTACACAGGGTGGGCATAGTTTCAATCATCCTATGACTGACGCTGAGATTAGAATCACACACTCTGATCTTGATGAAAAAGAAATACAAAACCTTAGAAGAATTTATAAACTAAACGCATCATTTAGACCATTCAAAATACCAGTGCAAGTGTCTCAACGTGGTTTGACTGATCAGGATTTGGCGACACTAAATGCAAACCTTAGTTTATTTGAGGATAGGGTTAGACAATCATCATCACTCCGTAGAGATAGTGGTCTAAAACCAAAGTTTGGCTCTCTTCAAAAAGTGCCAACCATCAGAGGCACAATTATTAGAAGATCATCAGTAAACCCACCATCTAATCCGAGCATCGGTGATCTATGGTTCAACACTGGCACTGCAAAACTTTTTGCTTTCCTGTCAGATGGCACATCTACATATTGGGTGGAGGTATAAATGGGTCAGCCCGTTGCAAGACTTAATGATATTTGTGGCGCACCGATTGTGGCATCTGCGAATAAGGTAATTACAAATGGTAGACCAACTGCCGTAATTAACGATGCTGTTGTCCCTCACGTTCCGTGCGGACCTCATTGTGCTTCAAGGACTTGTACGGCATCGTCCTCCGTCTACGCACAAGGCAGACCTGTGCATCGACTTGGTGACGCTTGCTCTTGTGGACACTCGACAAGTACGGGATCAAGCAACGTGAAGGCAGGTGGGTGATGGCACTTTTTGATCCAGAGTTGGTTAAGACCGATGGATGCCCCATCCCAAACTTAGGGCTAAGTCCAGAACAATCAGAGTTTTTGCAGTCTGTCATTCGGGGTGATGTTTTCTTCAATCCGATTGACGAGGCTCTGAATAGTGTCTTAGGTAGTATCAACGGCTTTTTAGATTCTACGATAAATGTTCCTCAACTCGCGGCTGTAAATGCATCTCTTGGTAATGTGGTCAATGTTCTACAAGACTTTCAAGATCATGGTAGAAGACTCTCTGGACTTATCGCAAATCCTCAAAACGCACCCGGTCTTGCAGGCATCAACTCTATCGCAAAAACCTTCAATAATATAAAAAATGCATTTGAAAGTGGTAATATTGGAGATGAACTCATCGATCACTACAGTCCATTTTTTCAATCAATTTTGGGTCCGGGCAATCTCGCTGTCAACTTTTTTAGAGAGTTGATTGAGGGTGATTTCAGAGATGCCTTTTTTGCTCTTGCGGCAGCATCCGTGAATGATCCCACTGGTGGGGCAGCAGCGGCTTTGCTAAATCTCACAGAGAGTCTAAGTCAGGCTATAAATCTGATTGATATCATCAGACAGTCTGATGAACTCGTTCTTGCAGCAGCACTTGAGTATATCGGTAAATTCACACTCGGATTCTCTGTTTTGGAGATGCTTGAAGATCCATGTTTTAGCCAAAAAGTTTTACAGAATATTACCAACCCCGGATCTTTTGATATTCTAAACACATAACATAGATACTAGGTATGGCATATTTTCCCACCACAACCAGTTCTGACGCTTTGCCAACCGATGTAAGCACAACACGGTTCAGTGATTTGGATTTGACTTTTACGAAGAATCCCTTGACCAACGATATTACGTCTCTGAAAAATGATGAAGCCGTAAAAAGATCAGTAAAAAATATTGTTTTAACAAACTTTGGTGAGAAAAAGTTCCAGCCGTCTTTTGGCGGTAACACCACAGCACAGTTGTTTGAAAATTTTGGACCCTTCGCGGCAAGGGAGATCAGCGGTGCTATCAAACGATGTATTCGAGAAAATGAACCAAGAGTAAATCAATTACAAGTTTTGGTAAATTCAAACTTAGTCGATAATAACTCTTTGAGTGTGACCATTCGTTTTACGATTCAAAATTCACCACTACCAATTACAGTTAGTCTCACTCTCGAAAGGTCACGATAATGTCAACTGAAAGAAAACAATTATCAGTCAACGAACTTGATTTTTTTACGATCAGATCAAATCTAAAAGATTTCTTGTCTGGGCAGGCAGAGTTCAAAGACTATGATTTTGAGGGATCGGGTCTTTCTGTCTTACTAGACGCATTGGCATACACGACTCACTATCAAGGCATTTACAACAATCTTACTGCAAATGAACTTTTTCTTGACTCTTCATTGAAAAGATCATCGCTTGTTTCTCATGCTAAGTCACTTGGTTATGTGCCAAGATCAAAGACCGCACCCGTGGCAAACATCAGTGTTTACTATGACAATCCCCCGTCTATCATTCGTGCGGGGACCGCGTTCACCACCTCCATCAATAACAAAACCTATAACTTTACAAACACTGAAACTGTTGCCTTACCAGAGGGTAGCAACACTTTTGATAATGTAATTGTTTACGAAGGCACATTGAAAACTGATACATTTATAGTTCCAAACTCTGAACCGTATCAAAGATTTAGAATTGATGATGATTCTATGGACACAAAGACCATCAAAGTCTCCGTGTATAATAGCACATCAGACTTGAGCGGTGTCAACGACGTTTGGACAATTGGTACAAATGCAGTTTCAATCACTGGTGATACAAAAACATATTTTGTCGAAGAGGATTTTGATGGAGCATACTCAGTTGTTTTTGGTGATGATGTCATTGGAACAAAACTTGAGGCAGGCAACGTCGTAAATATTTCCTATCTTCAAACAAATGGTGTTGAAGCAAACAACGCTGGAGCAAATGACTCTGAAACAAACAGAACATTCTCAGCGTCAAACGCAGTGGTGACTGTCAATAGTCAGGCTGGTGGCGGATCAAATAGAGAGCGTATTGCAAGTATTCGTTACAACGCACCCAAGGCGTTCGCGTCACAAAACAGGGCTGTCACAGTCAGTGACTTTGAGGCTTTGGTAAACAATAATTTTAGTGGATTTAGTAAAGTTTTTGTTTTTGGCGGTGAGAACGCAGTCCCACCTCAGTTTGGAAAAGTCTTCATTGTGCTGAAGCCGAATGTCGCAACTATTGTGCCGACCAGTCTCAAAAATTCTATCGAGTCATTCTTACGAGACAGGACCACGGTTAGCGTCATCCCAGAAGTTCTTGATCCGATTCCGCTATACTTTAGAATTGCACTGAACGCCGTCTACAATCCAAACTTAGTCAAGGTTTCTGATGCTGCACTTATCTCAAGTATCAGGCAGACAATCTTTGATTACGTTGAGCAACAGACTCAAGATTTTAATACATCTTTATCGTACGCAAAATTACAAAAACAAATTCTTGATGCAACTCCCGGTGTGGATTCCCTCTCAATTAGTCCTGCCCTTGAGTATAGGTTTGTGCCAACAGAAAATGTCGCGGCAGACTATCAATTTGACTTTAAAAATCCGATTTTTCATCCGCATGATGGACACTCACCCGGTGTGGTTTACTCAAACGACTTTGATTATGCTGATGCTGATGGCACGATAAAAACCGTTAGAGTCGAAGATGATGGGTTCGGAAAACTTAGAATTTATGAAACGTTAAATGGTTCAAAAAATTATATTGATGTGGATTTTGGTAGTGTTGACTATGGGCTGGGTGTTGTAAGTTTCAATGAGTTTGCCATTTCTGCTGTAAATAATGGTGACGTTAGAATTTATGCTGCGGTCGGTGCAAACAGAATTTTCTCAAGTCAGCAATATATTATTGAACAAGATATCTTTGACAACACCGCTATCACAGTTAGTGTATCGACTGACAATAGACCAGATAATCGTGTCAACTTGGTCGGTGAGGAATTCATCGGAACCACAAGTGTAAACTCCACAAATACAAGTCCAACAGCAAGGGCAACTAGAGGAGCATCAGGCGTGGCGGTATCCACGGCAACTGCAACAACATCCTCATCGTCAACCACTGGCAGCACTGACTCTGGCAGCGGTGGTGGTGGCGGCGGTGGCGGCGGTGGTGGTGGTGGCGCACCTAGCACTGGCGGTGGCGGAGGTGGTGGCACACCTAGTTATGGAGGAGGATACTAATGGGTTACGGAGGGTCTGCCCTTTTACCACTACAAATTTTCTCTCCTGATCTTTTTCAAGATTATGGTCCGCTATCAGTTGACGAAAGATTTTCAACACTGATATCAAATATTTTTCCAGAGTTTGTTGAGGCAGATTATCCAAAGTTTATCTCATTTATAAAAGCATACTTTGAATACTTAGAAATTTATGGAAACCCGAGGGCAGAGGCAGTAAGACTCGGAAGTTACTCTGATATTGATCAAACACTGGATGAGTTCATTTCTTATTTCAAATCTGCGTACCTTCACAATTTTCCAGAAGAGTTTGCAAGTGGTGTCAAAGACGAATTACTCATCAAAAGAATATCTGACTACTATGGAGAAAAAGGAACTAAAAGATCCTTAGACTTCTTGTTTAGAATTTTGTTCAACACTGAGACTTTGGTTAGATATCCCAAAGACGAACTCCTAAAACTCTCTGACGCAGATTACTCCCCGATTAGCACGATTCGTATTTCAAGATACAATACGATTGATGAGATCCTCAAGTTCAAAGGAGGTGAAATTACTCAGCGTGAGTTTGATGATTTTACAAGTCCTATTGTTGCAAGTGGATTCATCGATGATGTTACTTTTCATGTTGACGATGGGGTTGATTTTTGTGATCTCCGTGTCATAAATGTTCGCGGCAATTTCAAAGGTGATCACTTTATTGAACTCAGAAGTGATGAAAGAAAAAAACTTTTGATCGAAAGAACTTTCAAAGTTTTGAACGGTCTAAAAATCTTAGACCAAGGCTCAAACTACTCAATCAACGAAGAGATTATTGTCAAAGACTCGGCTGGTAAAATTGCACAATCATCAAAGATTGTTGCCGTGAGTTCACTTGGTGCGATTGAGGCATTATCAACTCCAAAAACAATCAATAGAATTTTCTTCCCCGCAGAAAATTATTCTTTCACAATCAGAACTGCTGGTGGCACTGGTGCATCTTTTGGTATCAATACCGATAGTGCCGTGATCAAAAATCAAGATATTTTTACATCTGACAGGTCAAGACTTTCGTCAGAGTCTTTCATACAAGACAACTTCAAATTTCAAAATTACTCATACGTCGTGCAAAGTGAAAAACAAATCAAACTTTATGCTGATATTTTGAAAAAAGTTTTTCACCCCGCTGGAGCGGTAATGCTTGCGGACTTCATTCAAGGCAACGAGTTTGGAGGCTCACAGTTTAAATATTCTGCTGTCACATTCGATAATAGCGTTCGACCAAAAATAGCAAACTTCTTTCCGTACACCATTGCTACAACATCTGATTTCCGTGGAGACACTGTTGGAAGCACGTTTAGTGATTTTTATCCGACAGGGTACAACGGTTTGACTGCTGCCACCCTTGATACTTTCAATGGTAGTGGCTTAGGTATTTCACACGATCCTTATAATGCAGGCACGTTTGTATTCGGACCAGTAGGGGGAGTCACCGCTGGTGATGCATGTCCTGAAGAACTTTTGTTTGGAGTCGCAGAGGAAAAACCCGGATACACTTTATCACAAAGTCCACAAGTTACGATGACAGAGAATGATGACGCAAACGCTAAATTCTTTATAATTCATAAACACCCTATCTCACTTTTGACTAGAAATCTTGATGCAGCGTCAGGTTCAGAGGATACAGACAAAAGAGCAAACAAAAATCCACGATTCTCGAAGTATGTTAAAGATCACCGAGGTAAACCAAGAGTCGCAAGACGCTTACAGAAACTATTCCTTGACCAAAATAGTGGAATATCAGGTTCATTTTCAGTCAGCGATAAGTTGGTGCAGAAAATACCCGGAAAACCTGATGCGATTGGCATTGTGACTGCCGTTGAAACAGAGCGTTCAGTGCTTACTAATTTTTACACTAATAAAGCAGTGTCGCAAATTATCGGTGACTTTAGGGCAGGAATCACAAGCCAAGCGTCTTTTAATCCCTCTACTGTTGCTGGAGCAACATTGGTTCCTCTCTCTGGACTAACTTTATCATTTGTATCACCGAGTGTTGCAAGTTATGTTTCTGAAATTTCACAATCAGCAGCAGCATCACAATTTGAGTTGTATGCTATTACAGATGCCGCAGGTGTGCAAACCGTGGACGTATCAATATCATCAACAAATTCCGCTGCTTCCGTGGTCAGGGCAGATCCAAACTCAGGGTTTCAACGTGAAGTGAAAAATAGTGAGGTTATTTCAGGTGGTAATCTCAAAGCGACTGCCGTGACGGTGAGAATCGTATCTGGTGAATTTTCAAATGAGACTGATACTTTTGGTAATAAATACCCTGTAAAGACAAATGATGGTGCTAAAAGTGCAAAGTTGGCAAGTGGTCTAAGTGGCATTGTTCCAACCGGCATCGGGACTAAAATTGATGTCAAAGGCACTGCATCAGAAGACAATTTTTCTATCGACGCTGGTGAGTTCGGTGAGGTAGAAATCGGAGCATTCTTAACTGCGTTGGAGGCAAGGTAATGGCATCACTAACATTTGATGGACAACTAAAAACACAAATTGCAAAAAACTTTGTTTCTGATTTCAAGGCATTTGGAAAAGATAAATTTTATGTTGCAATTGGGCAAGTCAAAGATGTGACAGCGGAGGGTCTGGAACATCGTAGTAGAGATCGTGATAATATTTCAAGAAGAAATATTGCGTATGCAAAAAGAGTGAAACCAAATGATGCAACTCTAATGATTGAAAGAAATGATTGGTTTGCTGGTATCACACTTGAGGCACTAAACACAAAGAAAAATATGGCAACTGGTGGCAACGCTTTCTATGTTAACACAACAGAAAATAATGTTTACATGTGCTTGGATAACAATTCATATGGCTCCTCTGGATCGCAATTTCAACCTACAGGCACAGACACAAACACAATCGTGACCCCCGATGGTTACGCTTGGAAATATTTGTATACTATCTCCGGCTCACAACTAAAATTTATTGATGATCAATACATTCCAATCGAGGAATTACCTTTTTATGAAAATGTGTATTTTGCATATGAGGATCTTCGTCAAAGACAGTATGCAGTTCAATACGAGGCAAATCTCGAAAGAACAGGTGGTGCTGTCTCTGGCGTTGCGATCACCAGTGATCCTTATCCAGATTTAGCGATCTACGAAAGAGGTGTTCCCGAAAATGACGCGAACACGGTTGTGACTGCCAGCGGAAACACTGTTAGAATCAGTGATCCTAACTTACCGAGTCCATCAGCAGCAAACTTTTCTTTATACACTGACTATTATGTTGGATATTTTATTAGAATTTTGACTGGTGATGCAGCAGGGGTTGTAAAACAAATTATTGGTACAAACGTTGGCACGGCAGGAACAAATCCCGGTGAGGGCGGGGCAGAGCAGGATGTTCTTACTCTTGAATCGTCTTGGGAAGCGAATAGAAAACCAAAAGAGGGTGACAGATTTGAAATCGGGGTAGGAATTACCATCACAGGAAACGGTGTCAACGCCTTAGCATTTGGTAGACTTGAATCTGTGCCTAATTTTTCTGGGGGTAAATTAAAAGAGGTAGTGGTTTATGCCGTTGGGTCTGGATATTCTGTGGCAAACGCATCCGTGAGAACGTCATACGTTTCAACCTCATTCGGGAATCCGATTATCAATCTACCAACCGGCACACCCGGAACTACGGACACAAATGGTTTGCCTTGGAATTTTCCGATTATTAATCCCTCGTTTAACGTGCTTTTGTCGAGTGCAATTGGACGAGATCCTGCTTTAGAACTTTTTGCGAAGCACGCGAGGGTTCAAGTTTCTGTCGCAAGTGATAATAGAGACTCTCTCATTGGTAACGACTATAGAGATGTTATGCTTTGGGCTAATCCAGAAATCGGTGCTGGTGAAACTTTCGCTGGAGAAATCGCTGGATACAATGACAGGACTTTGACCAGAGTTGACGTTAGAGGCACGACTTTAGAGATAGCCACCTTGCTTAGTAAAGGAACAGGTAATTTGTTTGTTTATGGAGAGACAACCAAAGAGTTTGCTGAGGTTGAATCTGCCTCCGTAAAAAGTCAAGTATCCGCTAGTTTGTTACTAAATGATTTAAGTTTACCATACGTTAACAACGAGCAACTTAGGATCATCGAAAGAAGCGGAAATGCATTCTCTGGAACCACGTTGGGTATTGTGGTCGATAATACGTTCTATGGGGATACGTCCCTAACAATCACAAAAGAGGAATGGCGGTGTGCTACTAAGTTAGGCATTTCACTAGGAAATGATTTTACTAATTTTACCCCTGCTCTCGATGGTGTTTGTAACGGTGCATCTGGCAGTAGTGGCACGATCACATCATTTCAAGATAATCCTGATGATTTGACTGACTTGAGAAAATTTGTATTAGTGACCGATATTTCAAATAATGCAGGAAACACTTTGGCATTTACAGTAAATGAATCACTTAGTTACACAAACACAAATGGTGATGTGGTTGGTGTGACTATTGATCAGGTTTTAGGACCAGAACTTGATTTATTCTCAGGGGATATGTTATACATAGAAGGTCTAACACAAGAAATTAGTAGGTTCTTTGAACAGACAGATATTTTCAGATTCACCTTTGAATTCTAAGGAAGAGACATGACAGAAATTTATGAAAATTCTTATAACGCTGCATTGATGGGTGGTACACCGTACTACGATGATTTCGATCCAGATAAGAAGTTTCTAAAGGTTTTATTCAAACCCGGACTTCCATTGCAGGCAAGAGAAGTTTCACAAATTCAAACCCTTTTGCAAAATCAAATCGAAAGATTTGGTAATCACACCTTCAAAAACGGTTCAGTTGTCTTGGGTGGTGCTGTTACCGCATCCACAGGTTTTTTCGTTAGACTCAATGAGGTTCTTCCAACTGCCACGTTGAATAATCTCGTTGGACAAAAGATTAGACACACTGATGATAATAATCTAAATACGGATGCAGTTGTGGTCGGTGTCCTTGAGCAAAGCACACTCACAAATGATAATTATCAAGTTTTGATTGTAAATTATCTGACAATCGGTAGGTTTGAGGCTGGAAACTCCATTTCAACTTTTGGTCTTGGTAATATTGGTGTAGAAGTTTCGGTCTTGAGTGAAAATGAAACCACCGCATCAAGTGGATCAATTGAAACTTTTGTCACAGTTGAGGAGGGTATTTTTTATGTGGATGGATATTTTGTAAAATCATCACCACAATCCGTGCCTGCATTTAGGAGTGATTCCACTACTCAACAAAGAGTTTTTACTGAAACAAATACATCAATCGGTTTCAACAGTGAAAAAACTGTCGTCACAGTCGATACTGACCCATCGTTGAGAGATCCATCTTTTGGTTTTTTCAACTTCAATGCTCCCGGTGCTGATCGTTACAAAATCAATCTTAAACTTGAAAACAGAGGTCTTACTGGAGAGGCAAATGCGGCAGTGGACGCATATGATGTCGTAGGCACTGAAAACTTTTTTGAATTAGTCAGAGTTATTGATGGTAAAATTACAAAAAGTATCAAGTATCCCGAGTATGCTGAATTAGAAAAAACTTTAGCACGAAGAACTTTTGATGAGTCTGGTAACTATGTTGTCAATGCCTTTGAAATTGAAGTTGGTTCACATGAGGATATCGTCGGCACTGTTGATACATCAAAGTATGCAATCAAACTCAGTCCCGGTAAAGCCTATGTCAGCGGATATGAGTATGAGTCTATCGCTCCTACAACAATCACTGTTGATAGAAGCAGTGAAGTTCAATTGGCACAAGCGACATACTCATTAAACACTCCATCATTTTTCGGTATCAAAGGCACACTAACACAATTTGAAAACTCTGGTGCGGGAATCACAATGAACGGGGAGGTTAGTTCGAGTGTTGCTGATTTCATTACGTCAGGTAGAAAAGTCTCTCTTCTAGATGGCTCTGATAATGAAATCGGCACATGTATCATCACTGGATTTGCGATTGATAGACTAGCAATTTTAGAAGATACGTCGCCCGATACAGACACACCGGCAAGAGTTTATTTTACTCAAAGGTCAATGCTTGCAGGACAGAGCGATAATGCAATCAAAAAGATTAGGTTTATTGATGCAAGTGGCAATACTGATTTTGAATTGAGTGTTAATTTTAGTGTAGGAAATCAAGATGTTCTTACCGAAAAAAGTTCGACTAAGATCGCTAAACTGTCAAGTGCTATCAACGCAATCACCGATCCGGTTAGATTTACATCATTCAAACCTTTCAGAGAAACCGCAGACAGTGACGGCGTGGTGAATATTTCAACTACAAACTCTGACGAGGATTTCTTAGGTCAAATTGGCACTGAATCAAATGGGGCTGTTATTGAGCCACTTGCGATGATCAACCTTGGAGGCTCTGACAACACTCTCTGTTTACTCAGACCAAGAAGCGTGCCTGTTATTGATAATGATGTGTCACAAATCAGTCTTGATTTCGGCTCTGCTGCTGCATCTAAAAATTTGTTTGTTTTTTGTCCGATGGTTTTTGAAAGTAGAAACTCAATCAGAATCAAAACTGTTTCGGGTGATATTTCAGAATCATTCACTGCTGACAACGACGGAAAAGTAGACTTAGGTGTTTCTGATGTTTTCAAAATTGAGTCTGTGGTCGTTGATGGAGTCGATGGTGATGTAAAAGAAAATTTCATTTTCGATGATGGGCAAACTGATTTTGCTTACAACTTCTCAAAACTAACTGCCATCTCCACCAAAGTTGATGAGTATAGAAATAAATCTGTTGCGGTAATTTACAAACGCTTCATTCATTCCGGTGAGGGTCCGTTTACTGCACAAAGTTACGCGGCTGTAGATGCTGATGATATTCCTGAAGTCACGTTAAGTATTCTTGGTAATGCAAGATTGACTGATTGTGTTGACTTCAGACCAATTCAAACAAGCACCACGACCTATGACTCTGGCACGAGTGAAGCATCTCAAACACCTTTTTCTGGTGATGTTTTCAACTCCTTCGTATCATTTTCGCAATTCCTTCCAAGAATTGATAGCGTTGTTTTAACTGCTGATCGTGTTTTAAGAGTTGTCAAGGGTCTTCCATCTATCGATCCAACTCCACCTACAATTCCGTTTGGTGACCTAGAACTATACAGAATTAGAGTGAACCAGCAATCGTCTGTGGAATCGAATCAAGATGTAATTTCGATTGAAAATGATAGATTTACGATGTCTGATATTAACTCATTATCAGAGCGGCAAAACAGTGATTTCTTGTTAAACTATCGTCGGGGTCTGTCTCAAACAATCACGGCGAGGGCAAATGCCCTGACTCCAGACTCAGTGGTTGCTGAAGTTGATGTTTATGTCGATGATTTGATTGGGCAGTCATCAACTTTCCTAAACCCGAATGCTGATAGTGTCGGTGCGCAACACAACACCTCCGTTGATGTAACTAGGGGCAGAGTTTACCCTGCTTTCAAGACAAAAGTTGTTGAGGTGATCAACCTCTCCACGCCAGCAGGTGCGACTCTGACATCAGATAACATTGTGATGGCTGATTTTACCTCAGCACCGTATGTAACTCAGAACCGAAGATCAAATCAGAGTGGTCGTGATGGAAACAATGTTCTCACGCGAGCGAATCCTTTCGGAGTAACTAATTATCTTGGTAATATGTCTCTCGGAACTTACACGGCAAAATATTGGTCAGAAACCACAAAACCAAAATTAGTTTCAAATGTTGCAGGTGAGATGAATGCTTATGAATTTGCTGTCACTGCATATGATTCAAACGGTAGAAGAAATGGCTTCGGCACGCTGTTTAGAGATTATGAAACTTTGTGGTATGGTATTGAGTCAAGGGATATTGAATTTTTTGATAATGATCCAAAAAGCATTACATACAAAAACCCTAGAAGAAGTATTTCTATTGCAAGACTATTGGCAGACAAACCAAAACGAAAAGTCGGTAATAAAATTATTGATGTTTCCGTAATCCCCTACATTGATGACTTCACTTTATCTGGAACATTGACGGGTATGAAACCCGGAGCCACTCTCAATGTTTTCTTTGATGGAGAAAGAGTTAGTGAGACTGGATCTCCGATCACTGTTGGCACAACTGGTGGTGCAACTTTTTCTTATGCGATTCCAAGGGACACTTACTTTAGTGGTAAGAAACTTGTCCGTGTCACAGATAATGTGGATGGTGCGATCTCAACTGCGGAAACATCAGCAGACGCTTTCTTCTACGCTCAAGGATTATTAGATACCCAACTTTATGGAAAATCTTTGCCTAGACCATTAGAGATCAGAAGAAAATCTGCTAACATTGACGCTCCGGCAGACGATATTTACAATAACAATTTTGTTCAAACAAGCACTTCAATCGCTGCTGGTGTTGATCCTGTTTCTCAAACATTTACAATTGATGCAGAGTCTTACCCAGATGGATTATTCTTATCACAAGTCGCATTGTGGTTCCAGACCGCTGATGTAAATGTCACTCTTAGAGTCCACCCAACACAGAACGGAAATCCTTTACTCGGTACGGTTCTTCCCTTTGCCACCGTGAATCGTCAAACGGTCGCTTGTGATCTTACGCTTGGTAATGCTGTTGGCAATGACCTTATTGAATTACCTAATGATAATCAAACACTGTTTACATTTTCAACTCCCGTATTTTTACCTCCCGGTGAGTATGCAATTTCTTTAGCATCAAACGATTCAGATGCAAGGCTATACACTTATGATGAATCTGGTGGATCATCTCCAATCAAGCCAAATGTTTTTAATAATTATTTCCAGCCACAAAATACTGGTGAAATTGTACCTCTGTCTGAAAAATACTTCTGTGCCAGACTTGATAGAGCGGCATTTGGGTCTGATAATCCGACACCTGTTTTTTCATGTCAAGGCACAGGGACTGATGATTTTGATGCGGTTTTTGTTTCAAACATTCCTCAATCAACATCTTCACTTGAACCAACATACTCTCTCGTATATGACACACAAAATGGAATCAATGTAAATACCAATTTCAATACGACAACTCAGTTCTCCAGAAGAGCGTCAGTTGATACGGGGACTCTGACTGTCAACCTCTCATCTGATGGTCGAACATCATCGGTAGTTGATTTACAAAAATTATCAGTGTTGCTTACAAAGTTTGATATCAATGACACTGGCACTGGCTCTGAAACTTCAAATGACTCTGCATCATCAAATAAATTTAGATATTACTCCAAAGTTGTTGAATCTGATAATTTAAATGATGGACTTGTTGTCTTGCTTGATGGTAAATTTACTGATGATGTAAATGTGTATGCTAGATTCGCATCAGGACCAACCAATCTTTTTGATGAGGATTTTGTCGAAGTTCCCTTCCAGATTCCCGAAGGTGGTAATCAGAGTAAATCCTTGTTATCATCATTAGCCTTTGGTGTCAATACACAACCTTATTCCAGATATCAATTCAAAGTTGTTATTAGAAAAGATGAAACTGCTGGTGGGGCTTCACCTTTCCTCACAGGCATCGGGGCAGCACCTTTACGCTCCTCTAATCTTGTTGTGCAGGGTGGGGGCGGACTCGCCACAAGCCCGATTCCAACAGGTACTATTCTACCATTTGGGTCTACTAGTGTTCCTCCCGGCTTCAAACTCTGTGACGGTTCTCCTTTGAACAGAAACAATTTTGAAGACTTATTCTTAGAAATTGGTTACTCTTACGGTGGTGCAGGTGATGAGTTCAATCTTCCAAACTTTCAGGGTAGAGTCCCAGTTGGTGTCGGTGATAGTCCAGCAGGAACCCAAAGATCAATCGGTCAAGTTGGCGGTTCTGAGGTGGCTCCCGGTGGACAACAAATCACGGTCACTGTACCAAGCACCGGATCAAACACATCGACCGGCACTTCAACTGCACTTAGAAGGATTAATGAACCAGATTCTAACATCGATACCACCTCAATAACAAATGTCACTGCCGAAGCCAAAGACTCAGGTGGTGGCGACAGCACAACTAACATGCCACCGTTCGTTGTGGTCAACTACATAATCAAAACGTAAGAGGTATAAATGGCATTTCCACCACCACCAAATGAACCGGGAAACACACTCAGTCCTTTGCAGGATAATGATACTTTTCGCACATGGTTTGATAGAACCAATGAGTTAATCAGTGCGATCAATCCACTTGATATTTACGGTGTCACCGCGATGGATGCCACCAATCCGGGCATCACGGTTTCAATCGATGCACTTGGCATCGCAAGTCTTGGTCTTTCTTTACCAGCACACTTGACTGGTGGAGTTGAGTTTGGTGGACACATCACCTTTGATAATAATGTTGAATTTACATCAGGCATTTCTGGAAATATTGTAAATACTTTCAATGGCATGACAGGTGATGTCACTTTTGACTCTGCTGGTCTCGCTGGTGCTTCGACTGGCAAAATTGTTGTTTATAATACTGACGGTGCAACTTGGCAAGCACAAGATTTCTTTGGTGGCATCACGCAAAACGTAATTGTTTTTGGTGCAAGTGGTGGCATGATTCTTGGTGGTATTACACCCGACTTTGCTGGCAAGACTTTTGCTCAAGGCACGATCATGCTCAAGGGTGGATCAACCGCATCCATTCTTTTCCAAAATACACAATACTCTGGCACTGATGCCAGAAGAGTTGGAACTCTGATTTCTGATGAGTCAACAGGAAACACATCGTCGTTCTTAATTACGGGCAGCAATACAGCAGGAGTCAGAGACTCTAATGGTAATGCACCATATGTCTTAATTGAGAAAAACAACCGCAGACTTGGTTTGTTTGGAATGACTCACCCATCCGCTCCGATCCAATATCTTTCTCGGGCAGGTGTCAGTTCTGATATCGTCTTGACTTCGACAACAGGAACAACATCAGGTATCGGGGTCGAGCCAACAAGTATCGATGTTTATGCAAAATCAAATGCAAATATTAGAGCGATTCTTGAGCGTGCTGCGAGAGATGCCTCTTTCATTGTTCAAGGTGATGATGGAAACGCACGAAAAAATGTGCTAAAAGTTGATCAAGATGGTGATGTCATTGTCGGCAACGCGACTCTCATCACTGATGGAAATACTTATGGTAGATTCAATATTGCTTCCGGTGCTTTCTATGTTGGTGGCTCACTTGGTGCGACAGGATCAGTCCTCGTATCGGGTGGTCCCGGTGGCACTGCAACTTGGCAAACTTTTAACTCTGGTCCCGCTGAGGTTTCAATCAACGGTGAGGTAATCAGTGGATCAACAGGTCCGTCCTCACTCGCGTTCAATGACGGTAGAAACGTCTCTGTTACAGGCTCGACTTCTGGGGCTAGTGCTGGAATCACTATCAATAGTTTCTTCTATGTAAACGATACAATCACACCTAACAGTGCAGGATTTACTGTCGAGGGTATCAATATCGTCGGCGTTGGAGGGACAGTTGTAACTAAAGGTGATCCGACTCAGATTGGCGGCGTGAGCATGTCAACTGTTTTAATCTCTGGTGGAGGTGCAGGCGGAGCGGATGGCATCACTGGATTGTTCCAACTCAAAGTAAATGGCACTGATGTAGCAACTCAGGGTAGTTCATTAGAGAGTCTAAACATTGTTGGCAGTGGTAATGGAATAACGTTATCATTCGATCCGGGTGCAACCGGAGGCACACTCACTTTCCAAGTAACTGGTGCTGGCGGAGCAGATGGGTTGACAGGTCTTCAAGAACTTTTTGTTCTTGGTGTGCCGAAGGCAACTGGTGGATCATTTGAAGGTCTTAATATCACAACGGCAGGTGGTGGAATCACTGCCACGTTTGCTGGTGGACAAACCACCGGAACACTTACCCTCACTGTCGATCCTACCGGAAACACAGGAACCACAGGAAGCACAGGCTCTACAGGCTCAAGCATCACTGGTGCTTCACTTAGTGATTTGTCTGGTGCTGCTGGCACACCCGGACAAACTTTGTCGTTTGCCGTTGAGATGGCAGGTGGTGGAATCACAGGATTTACGGCAGGATTCATCCCAACTGGAGGAACTGGTGCTACTGGTCCCGCTGGTTTGATCGGATTTGAATATTCTTGTGCCACCTTTGAAGCCTCCGTTATTGGTTCTGGTATCACTCCCGGCACACTTGCCTTTGCAAACACTAACAAAGTTTTCATCGCGGTCACGGCAGCAAACGGTGTAACAATTGATAGAATTCTTGATAATATTAGAGAAAGAGATAGAATTTTTATCACCGACAGAGCCGGTGGACTTTTCTCAATTGAGTTAGACAAAAGACCATCAGAATCTCCCGCTGGCACAATCGCACTTGAAGGCACATTCTCGGACACGGGTGTCGGTGCAACAAATGGTGCAGGAACCACCGCAAACTTTGTCGCCCTGTTCTCTGGTCGAGGTAACACAGGTGCAACTGGAGCGACAGGTGCTACAGGAGCCACGGGTGCAACTGGAGCGACAGGTGCTACAGGAGCCACGGGTGCAACCGGAGCCACGGGTGCGACAGGTGCAACGGGAGCCACTGGTGCGACCGGAGCAAGAGCAGGATTCAACTACAGAACCACCACCTCCAATACAACTTTCCCATCATCCGATGGTTTGATTAGAGTTGATAAAACAAACGGTGCGATCCAAGTTCGTAAAGTTACTGACAATGGACAAAACATTAATGACTATCTCGGACAAATTGATGTCAATAATAGACTTTATGTTTTCGATGAACGTGGAGCAACACACTGCTCAGGTCTTGTTACCAGTATTACATCTGGAACAAATGAATTTACTTTTGGAATTAACGATACCACGGGATCAGATTTTGCATCAAGCACCAACCATGAAGTGTTCTTCATTGCAGTTGGTGGTGTAACTGGACCGCAAGGGGTAACTGGTCCGGGCGTGACTGGTGCTTCTCTGAGTGCGTTGGGTACAAATGGAACAATCGCTGGTAAAACGCTTTCGTTTGCAGTTGTTGGCGGAAACTTACCGGCGGCAGGAATCTCAGTTGAAGCAGGATTCGTGCCGATTGGCGGCACTGGTAATACTGGCGATGGTGCTGGACTTTTGTATGATGTTTCAGCGTACACCACCACTATTTCAAATCCAAGCACTGGTAAAGCAAACTTTGATGTTTCTGGCAACAGAATCAGATTGCATACCACTGACGCAAATGGTAATGATAACTCAACCTTGTTTACAAATACAAACATTGTGCCAAGAGTTGGAGATACCATTTTTGTTCAACTTTCTGGAACTGATGCGAATGGATTGACCGCAGGCAGAGTTGTTGGTCGGATCAATCAGATTACGACACCAACAAGTAACGTGAAACAATTCAGAATCTCTAATGCCAGTGGCGGTGCATTCTTCCCTGCTGGTGCAGATAGTGTTACGAGTGATACCGTTACGGCAAAAATCTTGTTTATGGCAAGTGGTACTACGGGTGAAGATGGTGAAGCCGGTGCAGTGGGAACGACAGGAACCACAGGATCAAGCATTACCGGAGCGTCATTGAGTGATTTGTCTGTGGGTACAGGAACTCCCGGTCAAACACTTTCGTTCACAGTTGAAACAATTGGTGGTGATTTATTAGGAGTCACTGCTGGATTTATTCCACAGGCATCGACTGGTCCGACTGGTCCCGGTGTTCCAACATTCTTCCGAGACAGACGAGATTCTGTAAGCGGACAAATTGTTGAAAGCACCTCCGCTGATCCAATCAATACTCTTGTTATTGAAGGTGGTACAGGCATCACGGTTGATGTTATCAGAGACAACAACGGTGGTACTGATAGCAAAGATCAAGTTCGATATGTTGTCACAAACACGGGTGACTCGTCATCTGGCTCCACAAGAAGATATCATGCTTATCAACGAGATAGTCTTGAAACACGCAATGCTGCCTCTGCGCTTGGTATTACGATGAACGGCAATGGTGTGGGAGTTGGAAATTTCTTAGATGGGATTATTATAAATGGTCAACTCGCAGGATTCGATGAAACTGAAAATAATTCTAAGTCTCCGGGCAACGCAAGCCTTGGGCTGGTAGCCCTCGATGATGCAGACCCATTTAGGACTGAAGATTTGGGCATAGCCACTCTCAACTCTGCTCTTGGCACAAGTTTATCACTAGGTGAAGGCACATTTAATCTGACGGGATCAGAAAAAACTGCCATTGTTCACAACAAAGATTTCAATGGTGTTTTGACAATTGAGTTTGATATTGATATACAATACAACTCTACGGCAAGCACAGGTGCAGGATTCTTTGTCTATAAACTCAATGGTTCAGATGGCACTGCGACAGAAAATACTTTTGTCAGTGGAGAAAATACTCTTGCCGCTCCATTTGCCGATGTAAGAGTGCGATGTAATTCTGCTGCTGACAATTCTGTGCAAACAGTAAGTCTGAGAGTTGTTGATGAGTTGTATGAAGAAGATTCAAGTCAAAAATACGTCCTTGTGTTTGTATCTGGCACAAACACGGACGCGGATAGACCCACGATTCGGGCGATTCGTAGATTGACTCGATTCCAAGGTTTTGATCAGATTCCCGGTGCAGGTGGAAATGTAAGCACAACCCCATGAGTGTAGTCGCTTGAAAATATTCAATTTGTCTAAAAAATTTGGTAAACCCAAATTCAAGACAAAGAGGTGCAGGAAGCCCCGCTCCAATACATATAAAAAGAGAAGGAGCATTTTGAATGGCAATTCCCACTACCAGAGAAGAACTCAAACAGTACGCTCTGAGGAAACTGGGCGCACCAGTGATCCAGATCAATGTTGATGATGAGCAACTTGAAGATTCTATAGACGATGCGATTCAAATTTTCAACGAATACCACTTTGATGGAGTTGAAAGGGCATTGTTTAAATACGAAATTACTGATGAGGATATCGAGAACGGATTTATTGATACAAGTTCTATCAACTTACTCGGTCCAAATGATTATGATCAGCCCTCGGATGGTAAAAGCATTGTCTCAGTGACCAAAATTTTTCAATTCGACGCTGGTGGTGCTGGATCAAACATGTTCAGCGTTCGCTATCAAATGGCGTTGAATGACACATACGGTCTTCGATATGGTGGCGACCTATCAAATTATTATATCACACAATCATATATTCAACTTTTAGCAGATTTTTTAGATCCTGAAAAACAAATCCGTTTTAGCAGAGTCACAAATAAACTTTATGTTGATATGAACTGGAAGGATCTGGTTAATGTGGGTGATTTTATTGTGATCGATTGTTATGTCTCATTAAATCCAGAGCAATACACAGAGGCATACAATGATATTTTACTAAAAAGATACGTTACTGCGAGTTTTAAAAAGCAGTGGGCATCCAACTTAAACAAATATCAAAACATTAGTCTACCCGGTGGTGTTCAGTTCAACGCTGACACTTTGATGTCAAGTGCAATGGATGAAATGAACTCCATCGAGGAAACTTTACAGGATAAATACGAACTTCCACCAGACTTCTTTACAGGATAATTATGCCAACGAATTCATACTTCAATAAATTTAATAATGTCTCTGAACAAGACCTTGTTCAAGACCTTGTTGATGAAGCCATTCAAATACATGGTGTGAATATGACGTATATTCCCAGAAAGATCGTCACGCAAGACAAAATTTTTGGTGAAGATAGAACCCCAAAATTTGAGGATGGTAGAGAAATTGAAATGTATGTCGAGACATATGATGGGTTTGAAGGTGAGGGGGAGATCGTATCACAATTTGGTCTTGAAATTAGAGATGAGATGACAGTCACAGTTTCAAGAAGAAGATTCCAAAAAGAATTTGCTGACCTGAAGTATGAATATCCAAATGAAGGTGATATAGTTTACTTCCCTATCAATAATGCCTTGTTTGAAATAAATTTTGTTGAAAGAGAATATAATTTTTTCAACTTTGGTAAATCATTTGCTTATCAACTGAAGTGTAGTTTATTCAAATATTCTGGTGATGACTTTGACTCAGGTAATTCTATTATCGATGGGGTAACATCATCTGCGGTAACAGAACTAATCAAAGTCACAACCGCAGGTTTAGTTGATGTGCAACTTGATAATAAAGGAAACCCAATTATTAACAAACTCATTGAGTCTGATGATGTTAATATTATTCAAGGAGATGTTATCACAGAGGGCATTGTGATAGGCACGGACTACAGTAACATGGACTCCAATGGTGCAAATGCTTTGCTATATGTTGAGGCAAAAAATATGAAACCTTTGGAGGTTATAGAAAGGGCAAACGTTGAAACCACCACGATTGTCTCACCCGATGATGAAAAGGGTTTTGTGGCATTATCACTTGATAGAAGCGGTGAGTTCTTTGTCGCTCCAGACTTAGAGGACAATACAGAGTTTGAAGCAGAGGCATCCGAGTTCGTTGATTTTACAGATATCGATCCCTTCAGTGAGGGAGATTTATAATGTTTGAGACTTTTTACAACGAATCACTTAGAAAAACAGTCGTTGCCTTTGGTAGTTTGTTCAATGAGATTTTTGTCATTAGAAGAGACAATCAAGACAATACCATAAAAAAAATATTGGTTCCAATCACATACTCTCCCAAAGAAAAATTTCTGAGAATGCTCGAAGAGTATCCTTTGCTCAAGGGCAAAGAAACAGACCTACTTGGACAAATACTTCCAAGGATGGGTTTCAACATGACATCGATCTCATATGACAGTAATCGAAAAAGAAATACAGTTAGTAAGCGATATGAGAAAACTGATACTGAAGGTGTCTATCTAAGGCAGTTTGCCGAAGTCCCTTACAACCTTGATTTTGAGTTATCACTTGTCACAAGAACGATGGATGACGCACTTCAGATTGTTGAGCAAATTTTAGCGTACTTTACACCAGATTTTACTATCTCTCTCAACTTTACTGAAATTAATAAAAAGGTGGATGTGCCTATCACGATTACCTCAGTTAGTCCTGAGATTGAGTATGAGGGAGATACCACCACACAAAGACAAGTCATTTTCAATCTATCTTTCACGGCAAGCACATATATTTTATCACCAATTAAGGAGCAAAAATATATTACAACAACAGATGTCACTAACTTCTTCGCGTTCTTTGACAAAGATGGCTGCTTGACTGGACCGACAGGTGCGGCATCAAGAATCATAACAAGTATAACTGGACCAGATGGCGAGTTTTCGTTACCACCATTTGCAGGGATCACACAAGAAATATTTGTTTTCCCGAATGAATTAGATATTAGAGGAGAGACTCTTGGCTGACAAAAATCCATTAGAAGATGCACTCAACATTGAGCCGAAAAAAGAGGAGAAACTTCCCCTTAGAAAACAGGTTGAATTAGATTTATCAAATTTCCCAGATAAAAAATTGTTTGACCAAAAATCTGACTATGGAGAAGTACGCGGTAATATCAAAGATGTGATTGATAATAGTAAAGTTGCCATCGAGGGTATTCTGAAGGTTGCTAGTGAAACAGACAGCCCAAGAGCGTATGAGGTTGTCTCACAATTATTAAAAACTGCCTCTGAAGCAAACAAAGACTTGATTGATCTTCATAAACAAATGAAGGATCTTGAAAAAGATGACACTATTAAAAAGGTGACGAATAATGCTTTTTTTGTTGGTTCGACTAAAGAATTGCAAGAAATGATACAAAAGCAGATCCCTGCCAAGAAAGTGAAGAAGATTCAGGATGACCGAGAAGCATGATGCCGAGTCCTATCTTGGCAATATCAATCTGAAAGCCGCTGGCGTACAGACTGAATTTACAAAAGATCAAATTGAAGAGTATGCGAAGTGCGTGGCAGATCCCATGTATTTTATTGAAAACTATGTCAAGATTGTCTCCCTTGACGATGGGCTTGTGCAGTTTAAGCCATACGACTATCAAAAAAATATGATTAATAAAATGCACAATGATCGCTTTGTGATCGCAAAACTCCCCAGACAGTCAGGTAAATCCACAGTTGTTATTTCATATTTGCTTCACTACGTTTTATTTAATTCTCAAAAAAATGTTGCAATTCTGGCAAACAAACTTGCGACTGCCCGTGAGTTGTTGAGTCGTCTGAAGTTGGCATACGAGCATCTGCCAAAATGGCTTCAGCAGGGTGTCGTGGAATGGAATAAAGGTTCGATTATTTTAGAAAACGGGTCAAAGATTCTTGCATCCTCAACTTCTTCCTCTGCTGTACGGGGTGGTTCTTTTAATATGATCTTTCTAGACGAATTTGCGTTTGTCCCTGAAAATGTTGCTGACGAGTTTTTTAGTTCTGTGTATCCCACGATCTCAGCAGGTCAAGAAACAAAAGTTTTGATTATTAGCACGCCCAAAGGTTTGAACATGTATTACAAACTTTGGAAGGATGCTGAGGAGGGTAACAACTCATATACTCCGATTGAGGTTCACTGGTCAGAGGTTCCGGGTCGGGACGATAAATGGAAAAAAGAAACAATCCGAAACACATCAGAAGCCCAGTTTCGTGCAGAATTTGAATGTGAGTTTCTCGGCTCTATACTGACGCTGGTGTCGCCAGCAAAAATCAAGGCAATGCACTATCGGCGACCGCTGCAAGAGCGTGAGGACGGCTTGAAGGTCTACCATGAGCCGATTGAGGGACATCAGTATTTCATGGGTGTTGATGTTGCTCGCGGTCAAGAATTGGACTACCATGCGGTCACGATTATTGACATCACAGAGTCCCCATACAAGGTGGTTGCACAATATAAAAATAATCAAATAGCACCTTTCCTGCTACCAAACCTTCTCTATGCGATGGCGACAAGATACAACAACGCTTATGTTCTGACTGAAGTAAATGATATCGGGCAGGAGATTGTTGATATTATGCACAATGAAATGGAATATGAAAATCTACTGGTCACCACGGTGCGTGGGCGAAAAGGTCAAGTTATGGATGGTGGCTTTGGTAACTATCAAGTCCAGCAGGGTGTTCGCATGAGTCCAAAGGTGAAAAGGGTTGGATGCACGATGCTAAAAGAAATGATCGAGCAGGATAAACTTTTGATCGAGGACTATGATATTATTAATGAAATCTCTGCATTCGTGTCGAAGAAGGGATCTTATGAAGCAGAAACCGGACACCACGATGACTTGGTAATGACTCTGGTGCTTTTTGCATGGACATCAACACAACCTTACTTCAAAGATTTGACGGATATAAATATTCGTGACAAACTCTATAGAGAGAAAATAGAAAAAATGGAGGAGGATTTGACTCCTTTTGGATTTATGGATGTCGGACTTGACCTTGAATTCACTGATGATGAGGGGACAGTTTGGAAGATTGACGATGAGAACACTTTCTCTCTCTAATGACCAATTTTGATAGATAAATTAGATCAAGGAGATATCTATGGCATTCCAAGTCAGCCCCGGTGTTCAAATCAAGGAAATTGACCTTACTCTTATTGTTCCGGCAGTTTCAACTACTGCGACTGGATTCGCGGGCTACTTTGAGACTGGTCCCGTTGGAATCAGATCAACAGTTCCATCAGTCAACGAATTACGAAGAATTTATGGCGATCCAAGCAACACAAACTTTCAAGAATTTTTCACTTGTGCCAACTTTTTAGGCTACGGTGCAAATCTTCAGGCAGTTAGAGTCATCAATGAGGATACATCAAAAAATGCCTCTGTTGGCTCTGGCTCGTCCACTAAAGTTCTTATCAAAAACAAAGATGATTACGATGACAAAGGTGCTGCACTCGGTGACAACTACTTCATCGCTAAGTTCCCGTCTGGCTCCACAAGTGATGTGAGCAAACTTTACGGTAACTCCCTTCAGGTCATAGCATTCAATCAAACAGAAAACTCGATTTCTTTGTTTGATGTCGATGACACATTTAATAATGGTGCTTCATCGGCAACTCAACTTGATGCTCCATCTGCCGCTGACTTGACGTTCTTGTATTCTTCAGAAGAATCACAAATCGTGAACGCTCCCGATGATCTTCGTGTCTTGAATGGTATTCGAGAGATCACTGGAGCATCCGCTGGTTGCTTTAGAGTCGATGGATCTGGAGTCACTGCCACCATCACTGACACTCAGGTAGCGTTGGACTCAGAATTGATTACCGCTTACGGAATTGCCGCCGATGCCGTGGTTGAATATAGATTTGAGCCTTCAGATGGATCTGCCATTGTTTTTGCGTATGATAAAATTTCTTCCGCAATATCAACATCATTCAGTTTCTCAACCCCTCCAAGCACAGTTTTGGAAAACTTAGGTGTATCAGCAGATAATTCCACACTTCTTGATGATCTTAGCAACGGCACTGCTGTAACAAACGGTAAAGTATCCGTCAGAATCCTTGGTAAACTCACCGTGGGAAGCACTCAAGCAGGACAAGAGAATTCAAACTCTGGATTCCTTCGTAGCAAATACAATGATTCATTTACAACAGTTCTGCCTGAATCATCTTTCACTGCCACACAAAACGGAACCACTGGTGACTTAATCAATATTGCCGTGGTCGATGAGGATGGATTCTTCACCGGAGTCAAGGGTTCGGTTCTTGAAACGTTTGATGGCGTATCGGTTGCCACAAATGCAAGAGATGAGCAAGGCAGAAGCCTTTATTATAGAGATATTATCAATGACACTTCAAACTTCATCTACGTTGGTAACAGAGGTCTTGATCAAGACTTTAGTAAAGGTGTTGTGGGTGCAATCGCGTTTGATCAACCTATCGCTCCAAACTCCGTGTTCTCAACATTGAGACAAAACTTCTATGGTTCGTTCACTGGTGGTTTTGCTGAGGGACCAAGTGGAGGTGATGTCTTTACTAATGGTTACGAATTGTTTGAAGACGCTGAGACTGTCGATATTTCTATTCTTCTCGGCGGTCCTCACACTGGTATTCAAGCCAAAAAGATTGTTGACATCTGTGACAAGAGAAAAGATTGCATCACCTTTGTCTCCCCTCCAAGAGATGCTTTGTTGACTGCAAACAGTTCCCCACGTTCGTCTGATGTTCAGACCGCAAATATTCTTGCATATCGCAGAGGACAAAACGCGGTTCCAAACGGCGGCACAGAAAATTACTCTGTTGAAAATCTGAATGTTTCATCATCCTACGCCATTCTTGACTCTGGTTACAAGTTGATGTTCGACAGATTTAATGATGTTTTCCGTTACGTTCCGTTGTCGGGTGATGTTGCTGGTCTTGCAGTTCGAGCAGACTTTGAGACCGAAACTTGGTTCTCACCTGCTGGTTTCAACAGAGGACAATTGAGAGATGTTGTCAAACTTGCCTTGAATCCTAAACAGATTCAACGAGATCAACTTTATTCCAACGGAATCAACCCTGTTGTTTCATTCCCCGGTCAAGGCACACTTTTGTTTGGTGATAAGACATTGCTTGCCAAGCCTAGTGCATTCGACCGAATCAATGTTCGTCGCCTTTTCATTGTTCTTGAAAAAGCGATTGCCACCGCTGCTAAGTTCCAACTCTTTGAGTTCAACGACTCATTCACCAGAGCGCAGTTCAAGAGTTTGATTGAGCCATTCCTTTTGGATGTTCAATCAAGAAGAGGTCTTATTGACTTCAAGGTGGTCTGTGATGAAAGTAATAATACACCAGAAATCATCGACAGAAATGAGTTTGTCGCTGATATCTTCATCAAGCCAACTCGCTCTATCAACTTTATCACACTGAACTTTATTGCCACAAGAACTGGCGTAAACTTCGATGAGATCGCCGGATTAGCGAACTAAATAACAAGGAGAAAAGATAAATGAACATCGACAAATTCAAAAACGCAATCGGCGGTGGCGTAAGATCCTCCCTGTTTAGAGTTCAGGGTGATATCGGTAGACTTGGTAAAGATGATAGAGTGAACTTTCTTTGCACCGCTGCACAACTTCCTGCTTCAACTCTTGGAGAAACGACTGCACCATTTAGAGGCAGGCTCCTAAAGATCCCAACGGCAAGGACTTTTGATGCGTGGACTATCACGATTCTTTCTGATCGTGGTATGGAATTGAGATCCAAGTTTGAGCAATGGCTCGACTCAATCAACGGTTCAAGGACTAACACTGAACAAGTTGATGGTGGTGTCACAAACTTTGAGCCTTCATTCTTGCCACAATGGAGAGTTCAACAACTCGATAGAAGCGGAAGCCCAATCAAGTCATACGAATTGTATTACTGCTTCCCAACCTCTGTTAGTGCTGTTGATCTTGATTCTGGTGATGCAGATACTTTATCCTCTTTCACAGTGACACTTTCATACTCCTACTTCTTGACATCTGCTGTCACCACAGGAGGCAACCCAAGAGGTAACTTCCAAATCGGTGAAACTGACTAACTAAGGAATTTATAATATGCCTATTGAATTATTTGGACTTTCAATAGGAAGAGCGAAACAAGAGGCACTATCTCAGCAAACACCTGTTGAACCAAAAGCAACTTCGTTTGTTCTTCCTGAACTTGACGATGCCACCCCTGTTGATGCTGGTGGCTATTATGGTATTGGTATTGATTTAGACGGATCTTTACGATCAGAGTCACAATACATTAGTAAATACCGAGAGATGGCTATCCATCCTGAAATTGAGCAAGCCGTTGAAGATATCTGTAACGAAGCAATTTGCAATGGTTCAGAGAGATATCCTATAGCGATCAATCTTGACAATACAACATCGTCCGATGAGGTCAAAGATAAAATTACAAAAGAATTTCACTATCTACTCAGACTTTTAGACTTCAACAATCGGGGATACGAAATTTTCCGTCGATGGTATATTGATGGAAAGGGTTACTATCATATGATTGTAGATCCTAAATCACCGAGAAAAGGCATCATCGAAATGCGACCTGTGGACGCTGCAAAGATCAAAAAAATCGCAAAGGTTGAAAAAGAAACCGACAAAGAAACTGGTGCTAAAAAGGTCAAGGGTGTCAAAGAAGTTTACTTGTTTAGAGAAAAGCCTGACAGCACTCAGGCAATTGAAATTGCACCCGAAGCGATTTGCTATTTCCCTTCAGGACTTTTCGATCCCTCAAGAACACGGGCTATTTCCTACTTACAAAAAGCGATCAAGCCGCTAAATCAACTAAGAATGACTGAGGACGCTACCGTGATCTATCGACTATCACGCGCACCTGAGAGAAGAATTTTCTATGTTGATGTTGGCTCTTTGCCAAAAAATAAAGCAGAGCAATACGTCAAAGGCTTAATGAATAGATATCGAAATAAATTAGTGTACGACGCAAACACTGGTGAGATTCGTGATGATCGTAAGTTTATGAATATGCTTGAGGATTACTGGTTCCCTCGTCGTGAGGGTGGTAAAGGCACTGAGGTGTCTACCCTTGATGGCGGTCAAAATCTTGGTGAACTTGAGGACGTTTTGTATTTTGAGAAAAAACTATACAAAGCATTAAACGTTCCACTATCCAGAATTGAATCTGATACTGGATTTAACATGGGCAGAGCATCAGAGATCACAAGAGATGAATTAAATTTTGTAAAGTTTATTGATCGTCTTAGAATCAAATTCAATTCACTTTTTATTAATTCACTTCGAGTTCAGTGTCTCTTGAAAGGTATTGTCAAGGAGGATGAATGGTACAGAATCCAACAAAATCTTAAGTTTGATTATGTGAGTGATTCTTACTTTACGGAAAGTAAAGAGTATGAGATCATCAAGGAAAGGCTCGACGTTTTAAGAGAGATCAACGAACATATCGGTGATTACTATTCTAGAGATTACGTTAGAAGAGTTATTCTTAGACAATCCGATGATGAAATCAAAGAGCAGGATAGACTGATCGCAAAGGAAAGAGAAAAGGGATTACTTCCCGAAAAGAACCCTGACATGGGTGGAGGATTCTAATGAGTGAGGCTAAAAACGCAATTGATCTGATAGAAAACGCTCCTGATAAAGTTGCAAAAACTTTCATTTCATCATTACTTGCGTCAAAGGCTATCACAAGAATTAATAGTAGAAAATTTGAGATCGACGAAGAAGCAAATCGTCCTAAAGAAGACGCAGATAAAGTCGCTGCTGAGGCTGATAAAGACGATACTGCTTTAGATCCAGAGTTCCAAAAAGAATTCTTTCTAAAAACCTTTGAATACAACGATAAAGTAATCACACTTAAAAAGGTGGGCATGGGTGCTTCTGCACCTGTGTCTGCTTATGTTGATGGAAAAAGAAAAGATATTTTCCTTACTCTCAAACAAGCAAGACGCGGTATCAAAAAAATTATTGATCTCGAAAACAAAATGAAAAGTGGTGATGAGCCTAAGCCTGCCACGGTGGAGTCTTTAAAAAACGCTAATTTAGATGGAGCATACCTGATCCATGAAGATGACAGCACCAGTTTTTTAACATTTGATGATGTTTGCGAGACACTAGAAATCTATAAGAGGCTAAATAATACGAATAGGGATGCCTTTAAAAAGAGGTTGCGTTCTTCAGAGGAAAGTGCAACTGATATGATTCATTTCTTTCAAGATAGACTAAAAAGGGACATTGTATGACCACTAACTTATCACAGATCGTTGACGCAATTTCTAATAAACAATTTGTCGCAGCCCAAGACTTACTTGGACAGGCAATCAAAGAGAGATTGAGTGACTCACTCATTTCCCGTAAAGATGAGGTAGCCCTTGATTTTGGACAAGAAATCACTAATGAAGAAAAAGATTATGAAGCATTTTTCAATAAAGCAATGAAAAAGTTTGGTATCTCGTCACCGGCTGACTTGAAAACTGACGCAAAGAAAAAAGAGTTTTTTAACTACATTGATAAGAACTTCAAGGGTAAAGAAGAAGAGCGTCACGAAGAAGAGATGCCAAAAACAAAAATGAAAACCAAAGCACCTGCTGATGGAGCCTATTAATGCTACTCATTACTGAAGTAAACGATAATGTGAATCTCGTCACCGAAGAAGTTAACGGTGAGAAGCAATATCACATTGACGGTATCTTCATGCAGGCAGAGCAAAAGAACCGAAATGGTCGTGTGTATCCTAAAAAGACACTTATGAATGAAGTGCAGCGATACAACAATGAATATGTAAAAACTAATCGTGCGATGGGTGAACTTGGTCACCCTGATGGTCCTCAACTCAATCTTGAAAGAGTATCGCACCTTATCAAAGAACTCCGTGTTGATGGAAATGACATCTACGGAAGAGCCAAGATTCTCGACACCCCCTACGGAAAGATCGTCAAAGACCTTGTGAAAGAAGGCGTGAAGATCGGAGTTTCGTCTCGTGGTATGGGTTCTTTGAAACAAGTAAACGGTGTAAACGAAGTTCAAGAGGACTTCAATCTTGCGGCAGTCGATATTGTTGCAGATCCGTCTGCTCCCAATGCTTTCGTGGAGGGCATTATGGAAGGCAAAGAGTGGGTGTGGGAAAATGGTATTCTCACCGCTCGGCGTATTGAAACTTATAAGAAGCATATCAAGTCTGCTTCAAAATCTAATTTAGAGGAAGCAAAGTTGTATGCTTTCGCAGATTTCCTCTCAAAAATAGTAAAAGATAAATAAAAAAGACTTAAGGAGAGTTACAAATGAGTCTGAAACATGCCCTTGAAACTGCGAGAGAAATCCTTGCCCAAGCCTCTGAGGAACAACTTGACGAAACTTATTCGGAAGCCGAGGAGATGAAGAAAAGAAAAGGCACAAAAGCCGGTGGTGAAGACACTGATGTAGAGGTCACTGCTGATGGCGAAGGTGCGAAGGCTGCTGATGGCACTACACCTAAAATTGCCGAACCACTCGACGCTGCCAAACTTGGTAAAGCACCTGCTGATTCACTCAAAGATAGAGATGAAGAAGAATATGGTGAAGGCGAAGAGCATGGCATGGAAGGCGAAATGCATGGTGACGAGGATGAAGAGCATGGCATGGAAGGTGAAATGCATGGCGATGAGGATGAAGAGCATGGCATGGAAGGTGAAATGCATGGCGATGAAGAGGAGGAAGGGGTCAAGAAACTCAAGAAAATGACACCCGGAATCAAAGAGCATCTCGGCAAACTCTTCTCTGGCGAAGAACTCTCTGAAGACTTTAAAGACAAGGCATCAACAATTTTTGAAACTGCCGTCGAAATGAAGATCGATGAAGTTCGTGCAGAACTTCACGAAGAGTTTGAGTCTAAACTTGAGGTTGAAAAAGAAGAACTTGCATCCAAACTCGACGAGTATCTCTCCTACGTTGTCGAAAACTGGATGAAAGAAAATCAAGTTGCCATTGACTCTGGTATCCGAACCGATGTCACTGAATCCTTCATGGTTGGGTTGAAGAAACTTTTCGAGGATCACTACGTCGCAATGCCAGAGGAGTCATATGATCTTGTTGAAGGACTCAACAATAAGGTTGATGATCTTGAGGGCAAACTTAATGAACAAATCGAAAAGTCCATTGAACTTTCCAAAGGACTTATCAAAGCACAATGCGAGGCAATGTATGAATCACATGCCCGCGACCTGACAACTTCTGATGAGGAAAAATTCCGCACAATGGTCGAGAAACTGGATTTCGACGGTGTAGAGGACTTCCAAGACAAGTTGGTTACACTTAAAGAAAACTTCTTCAATGAAGACGAACCAGTGAAGACTCCTCTCGTTGAGGAAGTCGCAGTTTCGGAAGAAGAAGCAATGAAAGAATCGGTTGATTTGACTCCCACTATGTCGGCATACACAAACATGCTGAAAAGAATCAATACATCCGACAAAAACAAGATCAAGTAATTACTAAGAAGGAGTTCTACAATGGAACAAATGCTTGTTGAAAATCTGAAAGATAAGTGGGGACCAGTTCTTAATTGTGAAGGAATGGCTCCCATCAAAGATGACTATCGCAAAAATGTTACTGCGATTCTTCTTGAGAACCAAGAGAAGGCTCTCAAAGAGGAAGTCAATACAACCTTTGGTACTGGCGCACAGTCTGATACCAATGGTGCGTTTAATAGCGTTGCCGCTTTCGACCCAGTTCTCATCTCTCTGGTTCGTCGTTCTATGCCCAACTTGATTGCATATGATATCTGTGGTGTCCAGCCCATGTCTGGTCCTACAGGTCTTATCTTTGCAATGAAGGCTAAGTACGTTGACGAAGATGGTGATCGTGCTGGTGAAGAAGCACTGTTCAACGAAGCCGCAACCAAGTTCTCTGCCACCCTCGGTGGTGACGGTTCAACCACCGGCACAGGTATGCCTGTCTTTGGTGGAACTGGTGACCCTCTCGGTCATAGAGGTAACGCTGGTGACGGTAACACCGCTGGTGACAAGAACACCCCCGGTATGACTGGACACGCATTCACCTCAAACAGAGGTGCAACGCCTCCCGGCTTGGAAACACAAACCTTCAACGAAATGGCGTTCACCATTGACCGTACATCTGTCGTTGCTAAGACTCGTGCTTTGAAAGCAGAATACACATCCGAACTCGCACAAGACCTCAAGGCTGTTCATGGTCTTGACGCTGAGGTTGAGTTGGCAAACATCCTCTCGGCTGAAATCCTTGCTGAAATCAACCGTGAAGTTGTTCGACTCATCTACCTCAACGCTAAACTTGGTGCGCAACAACGCGACCTGAAGTTTAGAGGAACCGCTGGTTTCACTGCTGGTGTCAATGAGCCTACCATCGTTGGTGGTATCTACGACGTTGATGCTGACTCTGATGGTCGTTGGTCTGCTGAAAAGTTCCGTGGTTTGATGTTCCAAATCGAACGTGAAGCCAACGTGATTGCTAAGGAAACTCGTCGTGGTAAGGGTAACTTCATCCTTTGCACCTCTGATGTTGCTTCCGCTCTGGCAATGTCCGGCTTCTTGAACTTGACCCCAACACCTGACATCAACCTCACCGTTGATGACACGGGCAACACATTCGCAGGCACATTGAATGGTAGAATCAAGGTCTACATCGATCCTTACTCTGTCTCTGGCAATGATTACTGTGTTGTTGGATACCGTGGTAACAGCCCGTATGACGCTGGTATGTTCTACTGCCCATACGTTCCGTTGCAAATGGTCCGTGCTGTGTCGGAAAGCACCTTCCAGCCCAAGATCGGATTCAAGACACGATATGGTATCGTGAACAACCCGTTCGTGTCTGGTAATGGTGTTAACCGAAATGATGGCACTGCCCTCACGGACAAGTCTGATCCGCACTCTGTTGCTGCCAAGCGTGGTAACCAATACTACAGAATCTTCCGTATCTTGAACCTTCACGGTAATGATGCTGTCTGATTCTGAATAAAAATTGAATACGCAAGATAGGGGAGTCGAAAGGCTCCCTTATCTTTTACCTAAATAAAAAGATGGCAGATCCAAATAATCCATTTATTGACAATCCACCCATTAATCGATATACGCCACCCCAAAATAGATTTTTTGGTCCCTCGTATAATCAGTTTCTTGGTGGTGCATTTGCTGACTCCTCTAACTTTATTCAGGGGATTACTTTTGATTTTAATATTGGATCACCTTACGCCTTACAAAAACAACCTGAAAATGTAAATTATCTTTATGGTAATTTTTTCAAGTTGAGTATTATGAGATTGCCTAAACTTGAATATTTTGTGCAAAGAGTAAGTCTGCCAAGTTTCGGTGCTGATACAAATTCTGTGCAAAATACCCGATTCGTTGATCTTGTTCATCCTGTCACCAATGCGTCGTTTGATAGTCTAACTGTTGACTTTTTACTTGATGAGGACATGGAAACCTACAAAGAGTTGTACGATTGGATGAGATCAATTTACCTTATCAAAGATCATAAATCTTATGAGAGTGATATTAGTAAACATTTCTGCTCTGGCACACTCACAACTTTGAATCACGCACAGCAGTCAAACGTTGAGATCAGGTTTAAAAATCTTTTGCCAATCAGCCTTTCACCCATCGAGTTTGATTCAACTATTACCGACATGACACCTTTGACCAGCACTGTCACGTTTGCCTTTGATATTTTTGAGATTGTTGGTAGAGACTGTTGATTTTTTCCTTGACTCCACTTGACATCCCTTTATAGTACGAGTGTCAACGAGAGAAAGGGGAAAAAGGATTACACTATGGAACTTACTGAACTTAGAAAGATGGTAGAGGCGGACGCTCGAATCGATGACACAGAACTCGACACCGAGAGCCTTCGTCTTCCCAATCTGCACAACAAATACCTCAATCTTTACCACGATGCGAAACTCCGATACGAAAGAGCCGCAAACGAATACAATCGACTCTACAAGTTGAAGTGGGAATACTACACTGGAAAGATTGATGAGGAAACCCTAAAACAAAAAGGATGGGAACCTTTCGATCACAAAATTCTACGCAACGACATTAGTATCTACATGAATGGCGATGATGATCTGTGCTTGAGAAAAGAAAAAATGGCATATATTCAATCTATCGTAAACTATCTTGAAGAGGTCGTGAAAGAGATTACCTTCCGACATACGAAGATCAAGAACGCGATTGAGTGGCGACGATTCCTTTCAGGAGGATAAATACTAATGTATGCCAGATTATGTGATCGAGGAGTTAGACTCCTGTAATATCAAAGTGAAGTGTGAAAGACATCATGCAAAAGAGTTGTCTGATTTCTTCACGTTCAAGGTTCCCGGTCACAAGTTTATGCCCTCCTATCGTGCGAAGAAGTGGGACGGGCAAATCAAACTATACAACATGTATTCACAAAAAATCTATGCAGGGCTTGAATCCTACATCGTCAAGTTCTGTAAAGAGCGTGGCTACACGATTGAGACACCAAATCGCACAAAAAAGAAATGGTCAGCAGACCACCTAGAATCGCTTCTGAGCGGTTTGGACATTCAGTTGGGTGGGAAGCCTGTAAAACCACACGATCACCAGAAAGAAGCCATCCTGCATGGCATGAACACAGAGCGTTGTCTGCTGCTGTCACCCACAGGATCGGGTAAATCTTTGATCATTTATACACTTATGAGACATTTCATGAACCTTACTCCCGAGGACAAAAAGGTTCTGGTCATCGTACCCACCGTGGGTCTGGTTTCACAAATGTTTCACGACTTTATCGAGTATGGCGGGGAAGGCTGGAACGCCCGAACGCATTGTCACATGCTCTACTCAGGAAAGGAGAAAGCAACTCGCAGTCGAGTTGTGATATCAACATGGCAATCATTAGTAAACATGCCTGAAGAATTTTTTCAGCAATTTGGGACGGTCTTTGGAGACGAGGCTCATCTATTCAAATCGAAATCATTGAAACAAATCCTCTCCCGCTTGACCACATGCCCATACCGTATAGCGACAACCGGAACACTCGACGGTCTACTAACACACAAGTTGGTGATTGAGGGTTTGTTTGGTCCGACCAAAAAAGTTGTGACCACTAAAAAGTTGATGGAGCGAAAACTGCTTTCCAACTTGACTATCGATTGTCTGATGCTATCATACACGGGAACTGATCGTCAGTTCATGCGTAGAACAAGGTATGCAGATGAAATCGAATGGATTGTCACAGACGAACGCAGAAACAAATTCATATGTGACTTGGCAGAAAGAACAAAGGGAAACACGCTTGTATTATTTCAATTCGTAGAGAAGCACGGAAGGGTGCTACACGAAATGCTCAAAGATTCTAAGAAACCTGTGCATTTTATCTACGGAGGAACTGATGTCGAACAACGCGAGGCAGTAAGAAAATTAGTTGAAGAAACAGATGACTCAATCATCATCGCGTCCTACGGGACTTTTTCAACTGGTGTGAACATCAAACGCCTAAATAATATTGTGTTCGCGTCACCGTCAAAGAGTCGGGTCAGGGTGCTACAGAGTATTGGAAGACAACTTAGAAAGTCTGTTCACAAAAGCACCGCACGACTCTACGACATAGTTGATGATTTGTCATGGAAAAAATATGATAATCATACACTTCGTCATTTCTATGAACGTAAAAAGATTTATGACGCAGAAGGCTTTGACTACAAGATCGTGAAGATCCCACTAACAGGAGAACGAAATGAGCAAAACCCCCTTCAAGGTTCTTAAACTCAGAAGCGGTGATGACGTTATCGCAAAACTCATAAAGAACACAAAAGATATGATTCGGCTTGACAGACCGATGGTTTTGAAAGTCATGCACTACGTCGATTCAATGAATGGTTCAAAAAGAGAAACTATCGTTCTGTATGACTGGATGAAAATGACCACATCAAATCACATTGATATGCCAAGAGATCATGTCCTTGGTATTTTTGATGCAAATCCAGATATCGTTGATGCGTATGATATGCAAAAACGAATCGAGGACAACCCATCCCTCATCAATAAAATCAATCCTCAAAGAAATCCCGGTCCCGGTTTTCATATCGACAAAATTATGAAAATCGTTGAGGAAAGAATGAATGCAATGCAAGAGGACGACATCGAGGAAGAGATCGAATTTGAGGCTGGTATCGATTTTGAAGATATCAAAGAAATGTTGAACGACGCACGCAAAAAAGGCGGTAAAAAACAAATTGAAATTGTGGACGAAGAGGACACCACACATCCTGACTACGGAACTCGTTACACAGACTGGTCACCAAATGTTGATGACTACTTGACATAAGAAAAAAAGAGTGTAAACTTTTAGCATGACTGATTCTCACTATATCGATAATAAAGAATTCTTTGCCGAAATGGTGAAGTGGAAGACTCTTGTTATTGATGCAGAGGAGTCCGGCGATCCAAAGCCACCAGTCACCGAATACATCGGACAGTGTTTTCTATTGATCGCAGAGCGACTATCTACGCGACCCAACTTTGTTAACTATCCTTTCCGTGATGAGATGGTTGGCGATGCGATTGAAAACTGTTTGATGTATGCAGCCAACTTCGATCCAGAGAAGTCTAAAAATCCGTTTGCGTACTTTACTCAGATTACTTACTATGCGTTTCTGAGAAGAATTCAACGGGAGAAAAAACAGGACACAATCAAGTATAAGTTGATGGAAGCCGCTGATGCAAAGGGCGAACTTGCCGCAATGCTTGACCCTGAAAAGATGTCGAAAGATCCTTACGCTGATTATCTAAAACTAACACCTAACGATATCGTAAATATCGAACCTAAAAAGAAACGAAAGAAGCGTAAAAAGAAGACGGACACGGAGGGACTTTTTTGAAGATTGCGATACTTGCTGATACTCACTTCGGCGCACGCAACGACTCACAACTCTTTTTAGATTATTTCACAAACTTCTTTGAGAATACATTTTTCCCAGAGTGTGAGAAGCGTGGAGTCAAGACCATCATTCACTTGGGCGATCTCATGGATCGTCGCAAGTTTGTCAACTTCAACACGCTTTCGCAGGTTCGTGAAAAGTTTGTCGAGCCTTTGGTCACTGGTGAATATGACTTTCACTGTATTGTCGGCAACCACGACACCTACTTCAAAAATACAAACGATGTCAACTCACCGATGGAACTTTTCGGTGGTCGGTATGAAAACATACACATCTACGATAACCCTGTGACTCTGACGCTCGGTGGCTGTAAGTTTGCCTTAGTGCCGTGGATAAACAAAGAAAACGAAGCAGCCTGTCTTGGCTTCATGGAAGATAGCGATGCAAAGATTGTCTGCGGACACTTTGAGTTGAACGGCTATCAAGTGATGCGTGGTGTGCAGCACAGCGGTGGACTCGACCCTGTGTATGTCAAAAAGTTTGACCGTGTTTTTTCTGGTCACTTTCACATAAAGCACGAACGAGACAATGTGCATTACTTTGGTACGGCATATCAAATGACATTCAACGACCTTTTTGAAAAGAAAGGTTTTCACATCTACGACACAGAAACAGGCGAAATCGAGTTTGTCGAAAACCCAGAGCAAAAGTTTTTCTCTCTACAATACACCGACGATACCGACTACACGATGGTAGACTTTCGCAAGTTCCGTGGCTCGTATGTTAAAGTGTTTGTTCACGAAAAGAAGAATGCAGCAAGATTTGATAAACTTATCGAACGACTCTACGATAGTCGTGCCGAGTCCGTGATGATTCTTGAAAACGAAACACAAAAGCAAGATTCCAAACCTGTGGACGAGGGAACGCTTGCGACCGATACGCTCACTTTGATTGGTGAGCAGATTGACGATATCCACTCAAACGATAAAGATGAAGCAGAACGCTTGAAAAATCTGTTCAAGGAGTTATACTTAGAATCCTTTGATGAGAATTAATTATGATTAGATTTGAAAAAGTCCGTTTCAAGAACTTCGGTTCTTTCGGCAACAACTTTACAGAGATTCAACTGAATCGACACCGCTCCTGTCTGGTGTCTGGACTCAACGGACACGGCAAGTCTTTTGCCCTTCTCGACTCTATCACGTTCGCTCTGTTCGGTAAGCCGTTTCGTAAAGTAAACATTCCCCAACTTCCCAACACCGTAAACGAAAAAGATTGTGTGGTCGAGGTTGAGTTTAGCGTCGGTGAGTTGAACTACTTGGTTCGTCGTGGTTTGAAGCCAAAGGTCTTTGAGATTTACAAGAACGGAAAGATGATCGACCAGAACGCAAAGACAAAAGATTACCAAGTCATGTTGGAGGATCAGATTCTTCGCATGAACTACAAGTCGTTTACGCAGGTTGTGATTCTTGGTATCTCATCCTTTGTTCCGTTCATGCAGTTGTCTGCGGCAGACCGGCGTGATGTCATTGAGGACATTCTTGATATTCAAGTTTTCTCACAAATGAATAGTTTACTGAAAACAAAAACTGCAAAACTTAAAAGCGACCTGACCGACCTGAATCGTGACCTTACAATCAACAAGGAGCGGGCTGTGGCTACCGTGGCTCTTGTTCAATCGCTGCAACGCAAGAGTGCTGAAGAGCGTGATGGATACATCATAGAAATTAAAGATGCTCGGCAGCGACAAGAGGATTGCGACACAGAGATTGAAAAGATTGATGAACGCATCACAGAAGAACTTGCCAAGATTACCGACGAGAAAAATAATGACACTCGGCTCAAAGAGTATGCTTCTTTGGAAAAGAGGCTGAATCGTGACCTGAGCCAAACAAAGAAAGAGATTGCATTCTATGAGAAGAACCATGTATGCCCGACCTGCTCGCAGAGTATTCCACAGGATAAGGCGGAGAGCGAGAAGGCAAAGAAGAACAATCAAGTCACTGATTTTCGGAACGCTCTCGACGAACTCCAAAAAATGCGAGAAAAGTCAGAAGAACGACAAACAGAAATAAACGATGTCAAAATCACGATTCAAGAACTGAAAGACGAAAGAATCCGTGTCAACACTCGACGCAGAACTGCCCTTGATTATGAAAACAAAATCCAAGGTAAACTCGATGCCCTGAGCGGTGGCGAAGAAGGTGACATCGCAGATGCCAAGAAGAAACTTGAACTGACCAAAGATCAGCGTGAGTCTCTGCTGACCAAGAAGGATGACCTGCTGATTCGCAGCAACACACACTCCAACGCATCAGAACTTCTCAAAGATTCAGGCATCAAAGCCAAGGTGATTCGTCACTACATTCCCGTCATCAACTCACTCATTAACAAATATCTGAAAGAGATGGAGTTTTTTGTGTCTTTTGAGTTAGACGAGAACTTCAACGAAACCATCAAGAGTCGGCATCGAGACACATTCTCATACATGTCATTCTCTGAGGGTGAGAAACTGCGTATCGATCTCGCCATTCTGCTGGCATGGCGTGAGGTGTCGAGGCTCAAGAACTCTGCAAACACAAACCTGCTGATTCTGGACGAGGTGTTTGACGCATCGCTGGACGCAGGTGGCTCGGACGATTTCTTGAAACTTTTGCAAACTTTGGCAGAAAAGAATCACATTTTTGTGATTTCTCACAAATCAGACCAGTTGGCAGACAAGTTTGAGAATCAAATCGGCTTTCAGAAGGTCGGAAACTTCTCTCGCATCATCTGAATGCCTAAATAAGTGGACGGAGATCCACTATGAATTTTACAACTTTTCTTTCCGAAGAGAAGATCACTGCCGCCGATTTTGAAAACTTTATCACCGTAGCCTTCAACGGAGGACCGGAAAAGGATAAAGATACGCCCATCAAGAGTATCGATGCGTACAATGCTAATCTCCCCGCTCTGAAAAAGATTGCCAAGGCACTCAAGGGTGCAGGATTCAAGGGTCGTATGATTCAAACGGGCAAAGCCCAAGGAACACTTAGCCCGACATGGATGGGAACCGACAAGACACCAAAAGCCGATATGGTGGTCGGTAAGAATGGTATCTCCCTCAAAAAGCGTGGCGGATCTCAGTTGACATCTGCCAAACAAGCGGAAACCATGTCCACTTTCAACGCTGCCGTGGGCTTTATGGATTCAGAGGCTCCCGGTGAGGCGACTCGTCTCGCTAAAGAATTATCAGACCTGATGTTGGAGTTTGCCGTTCCAAAGAAACTTGGTAACATCGGTGAGTTTCTGAAAAAAATCAAAGATCCCGTCGAGTATCGTAAGACTAGAGGCACAGAGCGAAAACTCGCAAACGAATATCTTGCAAAAACTGATGCATTTAAAACGATGTCTGATCGAGTGCGAACATTCTTTGCTGGCAATGATATATTCAGAAACTTTTTTGTCTACGAAGCCGCAACTGGCGTGGAGAAGTTTAAACCTGACCCCTCTGCCGCAGCGAACTATATCGTAGCATTCGATGAAAGTGGTAGCACAACTATTCATAAAATCTCAAATGGTTATGGAAAGATCGGTTCTTACATTCCAAAACTTGCATCCACCGTAAAACTTAGGATCTCTTGGAAAACACATAGCAGTAAATCACAAAAAACATTCCCATCTTTCCGTGCCGACGTTCGTGATGATGTGCATGATGAGGTCACTTTCCAGTCGATGTTTGAGGAACACTTCTCAGAATTGAACGAAAATATCTTCACTGATGCTAAGAACTTCTTAAGCAATATTAAAGATAAGATTCAAGACTTTATCAAAAAGGCTGCTGCTCATATCTACAATCTGGCAAAAAAGGGAATCATGGCAATCCTGAGATTCTTGGGTATCACTCCCACCAGCATTTCTGTGTCCAGTGCAATCATCGAAGAGACTTTGACTGAAGCCAAGTACGAAGGCAAAGAAGTCAAACTCGATGATCCTTTCAGACTGCCTCAAGGATCAAACAAAAAGTTTGGTGTTTATGTCAAGAATCCCAAGTCGGGTAATGTCGTGATGGTGAAGTTTGGCGACCCGAATCTCTCCATCAAACGAGATGACCCCGACCGCCTGAAAAACTTCCGAGCAAGGCACAAATGTGACCAAAAGAAGGACAAGACCACACCCGGCTTCTGGTCGTGTAAGTTTTGGGAAAAAGATAGCCCCGTATCTAAACTTCTGAAACAAGGCAAAGTATCCGAAGAAGAGGGCTGCGGCTGTGGATGTGGCTGTGATGAACAAGAAGTAAACGAAGTCAACATTCCGGGCTACAAAGGTTGGGTGAATCCGAAAACTGGGAAGACCCAAATCATTCAGGGACATTCTCCGTATCATGTTATGATGATTGTAAATAATCCAAGATTCTATGGTCTTACCGAAAAGTTGATTTTGAATCATTTGATTGAAACATATAAAGAAATGGATTCTCCAACTCCCGAAAAAGATGCCCAATCTGCGATGGAAAGGTTGAAGAGTGGCGAACGTGACATCGACCACAGCGTTGAACTTTTGGCGATGGATAGGGGCTGGGTTCGTTTTGTTGAGGGTGAGTACGCCGAGATTTCAGGAAGAAAGAGATTCAATGACAGAGAACTGCGAAAAATCTTACAGTTGATTGACAAAGAAACACCACTCACAATGAAATCTAAAACAACGATGGGCTTGCAGCAATACAGACCTGTGGGTAAAACTGATGTAAAAGTTGATTATTACGGCGACCTTGAAATGAATGAAATCAAAAATCTTATCAAGGGTCGTAAGAAAGGTGATAAGCAAACTGACATCGGACGCACGATGGCAATGTTCCGTGAGTTTACAGAGGCAGTGAAGGTTCGTGTGCAATCAGACCAAGAGGTTTTGGTTGTTCAAAATAAAAACAAAAAGCCATATGTTTTTGATGATATGGAATCTGCCAAGAAAGTGGCAGAGAAAATCAAAGGCAAAGTCATTACCGGAGCCAACGATGAAATTATGGTGCAAGTCTTGATTGATCCAAGTTTGAGAAAGCACTTGG
>CAACVD010000038.1_pt1 | contig 48689 bp, 68 predicted proteins | sample 2381771 | NCBI WGS metagenome assembly CAACVD01 (sample SAMEA5211965, study PRJEB30684) | marine metagenome | biome: Marine; feature: Epipelagic; material: Water | collected 2015-10-15 | depth 15 m
CCCAAAAAAAAGCAGGAACATAAACACAAAATAATTAATACATTTAGTATAAAGCATGTATAATGGGTACTTAACACATTAAACGAGGTAATTAACGTTATGAAAGATAGAAGCGGATATATTGATTGTCCTAAGTGTAGCGATTATGACGGCTTCCTTGCCGTTGATACTAAGCTTGGACATAAAGAAGGCGGTAAGTGTCATACATGCGGTTATACAGTTGCTACGCCATTATGGATTCATTTAACAGGGGATCAGTTCTTTACACGTACTGATGATTATGACCCTGAACAGATAACAAGCGGAGGATATTATGAAAGATAAAACAACACAACAGAATGAGACAAGATATTGTTATGTAGGTAAATGCTTTGATATGGGTTGTCCGAGAGTTTGGGCATCCACTAGGGCAGATTGTGAAAAGCTAATGGATGAGTGGCAAGACAAACAAATCATGTATAAACCACTCACCTTATGGCACTATCCTTTAACACATATTAAAGATGATGAATACGAGATCAGTTGGATGCACAAAGATGAAGAGGGCAATCTAATTGATAGCGGAGTTCAGCTTGAGTACGTTGATTAAGGGGGAATACATGAGACTACAAGATAAATTTAATGAAGGTGGCGGAACAGGTAGAGCAAGATTTGAACTTGGCTACATAACAGATGACAAGATCGGCAATATGTTCTTGGCGGTTTCTCTAATTGATAGAGGCATGCCGGGAACAAGATCGGTTGCTTTGGTCAAGGCTCTTAATCAAAATGATTGGGGCAGAGCTAAGATGGCTATAACAGCATGCGACGAGTGTTATCTTGAGTTACTGCTAGAACTTGAGCCAAGGATCGTAGACATGATCATACGCAATCTAGTAGATGAAGGCTTTGATTATGAAGCAGATCATCTTAAACAGATCGTAAATAAGATCATGCCAGAATCTTATGATTAGTTAACCACCAGGGCAAAACAAGGGGAGCATCAGCTCCCTTTTTTTATGGCCTAATAATATAAGCTACGTTTATAATCCGAAGATCCAAAAAGATCCAAGATATAAACCACGTTTATAATGTCAGCTGAGATCCTGATGCGGCCAACCCTATCTTTATAAACCACACTTATAATGTCAAAGATCCAACAGATCTACATTATAAACTACAGTTATAATCTAGGTTCCCTAGAGGGGCCATTTTATACACACATACACATGTTTTTTGACCCCCCACCCCCCTAATTATGGGCAGTATATATATACACATACTTGCACAAGGTTTCTCACATACAATTACCAATTTTTAGACAATCCTTCCACACTACGGTTTTTTAGTGCTACAATTATTCAAAGTTAAACGGGTGTGGCTTTCACCTCCAAAATATTACCTCGAGAGCTACGCCCAATTTAGAGGTGTTTATGGAAGAAGATATGATGATGCCTAACGTAGCTCCCGCCCCTATGATGGCAGGGACTCCTATGGGGGGTGATTTATCTGAGCCAATGGCACCTGCACAAGCAGAGCTAGACCCAGCTGAAATGCAAGAGGCGCAGGGAGCCCTCATGCAGATCATTCAAATAATTCAAATGTTAATCAACCAAGGTATGTCTGAAGCAGAAATCCAACAATTTCTAGCACAATACGGTATAACCGAAGAGGAGCTTGACCAAGCTGCCGCTATCTTAGGTGTCGATATAGATGCACTTATTGCAGGCGAGCAACGTATGCCTATGGCAGAGGGCGGTATGACAGACCCACTAGCCCCTGCACCCGTACCCAGAACACCAGATATGATGATATTCTCCATCAACTCGGATATTAACAACCTTATGCAAGAATATAATATGGCGGTACGTAACAGCGAATTTGAACGTGCTCAAGCTATAGCAGATCAAATAGACGGTCTCCAACAACAAATTATTAATCTACAAGACAGTAAGGTACCAGCTATGGCCGGTCTCAATATGCGTTTTGGTGGTAGCGCAACGGGAAAGTAGTAAGTCCATCTGTCGGTACGATAGAACCTATATCACCTTCAGAAATGCGTAGTGCATTTGGCGGTCCTTTCTATCAAATGCTCAATCCTAGCACCCAACAAATCGTAGATAACCTTGGCTTACGTGGTCAGGGTATTGGTGGCTTAGCAGCTACAGTATTTAGCCCAGTTAGAAAAGCTCAAGCGCCAGCAACGATTATGAAGCGTGTTGATAGATTAATTAAAAAATTTAGAAGGCAACGAGCTAATTATGAAAGAGAGTTGAACAACATTCCTGTTGATGGCTTACCTGCACAAAGAGCTGCTGATAAATATTTAAACAGTGCTAAAAAAACTCAAGCAGAGTTACAGATGGTTTTTGAGAGAAACAGAGGTTTTGGCTTAGGTGATTATATTAGATCAAGTATTGCTGCTAATTAATATTTATGAGCAACGCTAATTTTTCACACCTGTCTGATTCTGAAATACGAGAAACCCTTATGTTGCAAGAACGTTTGCAGCTACTCCAACAACAAAAAGAATGCCAAAGTGATTTTTTAGAGTTTGTCAATTACATGTGGCCAGAATTTATCTGTGGCCGGCATCACAAAATCTTTGCCCAAAAACTCCAAGAGGTAGCGGAAGGTAAGTGCACTCGGTTAATCATTAATATGCCACCAAGGCATACCAAGTCTGAGTTTTGCTCTACCTACTTTCCAGCCTGGATTATGGGGCGACAACCCAAACGTAAAATTATGCAAACCACCCATACTGGTGAACTTGCTGTTCGCTTTGGTCGTAAGGTTAGAAACATGATGGATACTGAAGAATACAAACGTATCTTTGAAAATGTAAAACTGCAAGCTGATTCAAAGTCAGCTGGACGTTGGGAAACTGATAAAGGTGGTGAATATTTTGCCGCTGGTGTAGGTGGTGCGATAACGGGTCGTGGTGCGGACTTACTAATAATTGATGATCCCCACTCTGAACAAGATGCCTTGAGTCCAACCGCTATGGATGCATGTTGGGAATGGTACACCTCTGGTCCTAGGCAGCGTTTACAACCAAAAGGTGCTATTATTTTAGTGATGACTCGTTGGAGTGCGTTAGATTTAACGGCACGCCTGCTTGAGGGTCAAAAAGAGTCAACAGCAGATCAGTGGGATATAGTAGAGTTCCCCGCTATTTTTGAAAAAACAGGAAACCCGTTATGGCCAGAGTTTTGGGACAAGACAGAATTAGAAAAAGTAAAAGCATCCTTACCGACACAAAAGTGGAATGCGCAGTGGATGCAAACTCCTACCGCCGAAGAAGGTTCAATTATCAAGCGAGAGTGGTGGCAGCCTTGGAAAAATGAATCGTTACCGCCCGTTAAATATATAATTCAAAGTTATGATACGGCTTTCTCTAAAAAACAAAATGCTGACTACTCAGCTATATCTACTTGGGGTGTTTTTCAACCTACACCGGATGAACCAGATTCAATTATTTTGCTTGATTGTCAACGTGGTCGTTGGGACTTTCCTGAGCTCAAACGTATAGCGTACGAAGAATACAAATACTGGGATCCAGATATGACCATTATTGAATCTAAAGCCTCTGGTACGCCACTTACTCACGAGCTGCGCAGATTAGGCATACCCGTGGTGAATTACTCGCCGACCAGAGGACATGATAAGTCTACTAGGATGCACTCAGTTGCGCCTATCTTTGAATCTGGCTTAGTCTGGGCACCAGAGCGTAAGTTTGCAGATGAGATGATAGAGGAATGTGCAGCTTTCCCTTTTGGTAAAAATGATGATTTGTGTGATACTATGACTCAAGCGCTGATGCGTTTTAGAGAAGGAGGGTTAGTCTCATTAAATGATGACTACTTAGAGGACAATAGACCTCCAGTTAAGAGGGCATATTATTAATGGCAATAGAAAAACAAAACAATCAACCTGAAGTTCAACTTGAAGGGACAGAGGATATGACAGTTGCATTAGAGGCAATTGAGGAAAGCGGAGAGCAAGATTTTGAAATCCAAGAGGATGGGAGTGCTGTTTTAATAGGTGAAGAGGAACCTATGCAAACAGGTTTTGACAGTAACCTTGCTGAAGTAATAAGTGAAAGTGAACTCGGCAGAATAGCTAGCTCATTACGTGACGGTATTGAAAAAGACAAAGCATCAAGAGAGGATTGGGAAAAAACCTATACCGATGGCCTGAAATATTTAGGCATGAAGTTTGATCAAGAAAGATCAGAACCTTTCGAAGGTGCTTCAGGGGTTATACATCCACTTTTAGGTGAAGCAGTCACTAACTTTCAAGCGCAAGCCTACAAAGAACTACTACCAGCAAACGGACCAGTTAAAACTCAAGTCGTTGGTGCTTATGATTCAGGTTTGGAAGAACAAGCGCAGCGTGTTTCTGACTTTATGAACTATCAAATAGTGCATGTGATGGAGGAATATGACGAAGAACTCGATCAAATGCTGTTTTATCTACCATTAGCCGGTTCAGCTTTTAAAAAAATCTATTATGATGAGTCGCTCGGGCGTGCAGTATCTAAATTTATTGCTCCAGAGGACTTAATAGTGCCATATTTCACTACTGATCTGGAGTCTTGCCCAAGAATCACAAATGTAGTCAAAATGCCAGAGAATGAAGTGGCTAAAATGCAGGCTATGGGCTTCTATCGTAAGGTAAAAGTGTCGTATGGTGAGGATGCAGCCCAATATAGCCAAGTCGAAGAGGAAATAGATGAATTATCGGGTATGGAGCCAGGCTATGATACCGGTGAAGTGTCTGTGCTATACGAAGTTCACTGTAATTTAGAGATAGATGGCTTTGAAGATGTCGATGCACAAGGCAATATGACTGGTGTTAAACTACCCTATATCGTCACAATTGACAGTAATAACAACAATATTCTAAGTATTTACCGTAATTATGCTGAAAATGATCCGCTACGACAAAAAACCGAATATTTTGTGCATTTTAAGTTTTTACCTGGTTTAGGCTTTTATGGTTTTGGTTTAACTCACATGATAGGTGGGCTATCAAAAGCTTCAACCTCAATTCTTCGACAATTAATTGATGCTGGTACCCTAGCTAATTTACCTGCTGGTTTTAAAACTCGTGGTATTAGAATTAGAGACGAAGATACACCAATTCAGCCAGGGGAGTTCAGAGATGTCGATGCTCCAGGTGGATCGTTGCGAGAATCTATCCAACCTTTACCATTTAAAGAACCTAGCGGCACACTATTAAGCTTACTTAATATTTTAGTTACTTCAGGTCAAAGATTTGCCTCTATTGCAGAAATAAATGTTGGTCAAGGTAATCCAAATGCGCCTGTAGGTACCACACTTGCTTTATTAGAACGCTCCACTAAAGTGTTATCTGCTATCCATAAAAGATTACACAACTCACAACGCAAAGAGTTTCAAATACTATCAAAGGTATTTCAAGAATATTTACCGCCTGAATACCCTTACGCTATAGCTGGTGGTAATAATCAAGTCAAACTGTCTGATTTTGATGAAAGAGTAGATATATTTCCTGTTTCCAATCCTGATATATTTAGTCAATCACAAAGAATTGCTATGGCGCAAGAAATGATGCAGCTAGTGCAATCTAACCCAGAAGTGCACGGGCCGACAGGTATTTATGAATCCTACAAACGTATGTATGCGGCGATTGGGGTAGATAATATCGAGCAGATATTGACACCACCTCCAAGTGGTGAACCACAACCAGTCGAGGCGGGGTTTGAGAATAATCAGCTATTGTTAGGCAATGTGGCTAAGGCGTTCCCCAATCAAAACCATGATGCCCATATTGCTACTCACATGTCGCTACTCAACACTCCGCCCGTTCAAATGAACGCTCAAGTACAAGCTTTAATACACTCACATATTATGGAACATTTACAAATGAAAGCTGATGTTATTGCTCAACAACAAATGCCAGCAGAGGTATTACAACAGTTTCAGCAATTACAACAACAGGCACAACAAGTACCCCCAGCTCAACAACAACAGTTAGCAGTTGAAGCAAATAATATATTGGCACAGTATTCAGCACCTATAATGTCTGAACTAATTGCAGAATATACAACTAAAATATCTTCTCCAGAAGATGAAGATCCGTTAGTAGCTATTAGAAAACAAGAACTTGCCCTGAAAGGTCAAGAATTAGCACTTGATCAACAACAGTTTGTTGCACAAGAACAAAGAAAGGCAGAAGATTCTGCTAGACGTGCACAAATTGATCGTGAGCGTATCGGACTTAGTGAAGATATAGCAGAAATGCGTGATGATACGGCTCGAGCCAGACTAGATCAACAAAGATTGTTCAAAAATATAGATTTACAAAATAGACAATAAATGTTGCAAAAAATAATTTAACCCTACATAATTAACAGCATGATTAAACGTACAACAGTAAATCAACAGAAAACACCAAAAGTTTTAACCAACAAAAATGGTTATAGCAACAAAGGTACAGTCCCCCTAAAAAGCAACGCAGGTACTTTCGATACTAATACCACACCAAAACCAGGTATGGGTAAAGGCAAGGCAAGAGGTATGGGTGCTGCTGAATTTGGTGGCAAGTTTTCTGGTGTTTATTAATGTCCGAAGCCTGGTTAAGTAAAAAGTATTTAAAAGAACTTGAACTTAGAAGGGAGGATGTAAAGGACACTTTACTCGCAGGTTGTAAAGACCATGCGCAATATGAATATCTGCGGGGGCGTTACAGTTCTCTAGCCGACGCAGAAAATATTTTTAGAGAACTGCTAGGTAGGGTAATACAAGATGACATCAAAGATACAGGTTCCTGATCATATAGCCAAAGAAATAGAAGCCGAACAAGCACAAACCAAAAAACAAGAAGTCCCAGAGCAAGAGCCTAGCCAAGAAATTCCTTATGTTGCACAAGAAGCAAGAGTGCTTGATCCAACATTATTAGACAAATCAGTTTTAGAGCGTATGCCACAACCTACTGGTTGGCGCATGTTAATACTTCCCTATGCCGGTAAAGGCGTTACAGATGGAGGTATTCAATTAGTACAATCACATGTAGATAGAGAAAGACTAGCTACGGTTGTTGGGTATGTTGTAAAAATGGGTCCTGATTGCTACAGCGATAAATCAAGATTTGATAATCCTTGGTGTCAGGAAAAACAATGGGTGTTAATAGGGAGATATGCTGGCGCACGCTTTAGACTAGGGGATGAATCTGAATGTAGAATCATTAATGATGATGAAGTTATTGCCACTATATTAGATCCTAATGACATTCTTGCAATTTAGGGAATAATATGGAAGAAGCAATAAAACAAGAAGAAGTACAAGAAGAAGCAGTTGTTGATGAGGGTGAAGTAATAGAGCTTGATGAAGAAGTAACAGAAGAACCCGCAGAATCAGCAGAGCCAGAGGTTGTAAGTGAATCAGCAGTAGCTGAAACAACTGAAACTCAAGAAGAAGAACTTACAGATTATAGCGATAAAGTTCAAAAGCGTATTAATACTTTGACTCGTAAATTACGAGAAGCAGAGCGTGGTCAAGACTATGCAGCCAAGTATGCGCAAGAAGTGCAGCGTCAAAATCAAGTGTTGCAACAACAAGCGCAAACGTTACAACAATCGACATATTCAGAATCTGCAAATAGATTAACGGCACAAAAGGCGCAGGCAATAGAAGCCTTAAAACAAGCACATGAAAGTTCTGACTATGACAAAGTTGCAAAAGCTCAAGAGGTTTTGTCGCAAATAGCTGTACAGGAAAGCAATGTGGAACAAAATATAGCTGCAATTAAAGCTCAACAAGAACAAGCCCAGTCACAGCCACAACAACCTATTCAGCCACAACAACCAGGTATACATCCAACTACAGAGGCTTGGATAAGCAAAAATCAATGGTTTTTGAATGATGAGGATATGTACAACAGCGCACAAGTAATTGATAGAGAGCTAGTAAGTGAAGGTTATGTAGAAGGCTCAGATGAATATTTTGCTGAAGTTGATAAAAGAATTAGGGTAAAACACCCAAATAAATTTGATGACGTAGCGGTACAACCGAGACCTCAACAAAAGGTAGCTTCGGCTAATAGGTCTGTAGGAAAAGCTGGTAAGAAACAAGTAAAGTTGTCTCCTAGTGAAGTAGCTATGGCAAAAAAACTTAACGTACCTTTGAAAGAGTACGCAAAATATGTTAAAAGGTAATTAATATGACAGATAATACTGACAAACAAAACAGAACATCACGTTCTGCCGACACTCGAGCTACAAAAGCAGCTCGCAAACCTTGGAGCCCACCATCAATGTTGGACACTCCTCCTGCACCTGAAGGTTATACCTACAGGTGGATACGTGCCGAACTCGTAGGTGCGGAAGATAAGAAAAATGTAACCTCTAGAATGCGTGAAGGTTTTGACCTAGTGCGTTCTGAAGAATTACCTGATTTTGAACTTCCTACCATAGAGAACGGTAAACATGCAGGAATAGTATCAGTTGGTGGTTTGCTATTGGCTAAAATTCCTAATGAAACACGTGAAGAAAGAAACTCCTACTTTCAGAATCGTGCATCAACACAACAAGAAGCTGTTGATAATGATCTTCTTAGGGAATCAGATCCAAGCTCTCCGATTTTAAATCCAGAGAGAAAAAGCAAAGTAACTTTTGGCGGTGGTCAACGTAGTTGATCGCTTAACTTTAAAATAACAAATATAAGGTGACTTATTATGGCTAACAAAAATGCCCCTTTTGGAGCACGAGTAGTAGGTAAATTAGGTTCTGGAGTCCAAAATGGTGGAGTTACAGAATACGCAATTGCCTCAGGTGCTTCTGGGAATATTTTTTCTGGCGATTTAGTAAAAATGCTCAATACTGGTACTATTTTAGTAGCTGGTGCTGGGGATGAGTCTATCGGTGTATTTAGAGGTTGTACTTTTACAAACTCTTCAGGTGAAACTATTTTTAGTTCTCACTTCCCCGATGGAACTGTATCGTCCGATATTAAAGCATTCGTAATAGATGACCCTGATGCTGTATTTGAAATTCAAAGTGCAGGTTCTCCAGCTCAAACTGATGTCGGTTTGAACGCAGATATTTCCTATACTGCTGGCTCTGTGAAAACAGGGATGTCAGCTTTAGAGCTATCTGGAACAACAGCAGCTACAACTGCTACGTTTAGAATTATGGGCTTTTCGAGTGATCCAGATAACAGTACTACAGGTTCAGCAAACGTGAATGTAATAGTCAAGTTTAATGAGCACTTCTATGTCGATCCAACGGGAGTATAAATAAATGGCAATTAATAGAGCGCAATTAGCGAAAGAATTAGAGCCTGGTTTGAACGCCTTATTCGGTATGGAATATTCTCGTTATGAGGCTCAACATTTAGAGATTTACGAAAGTGAATCTTCTGACAGAGCATTTGAAGAAGAAACTCTAATCGTAGGGTTTGGTAATGCTGAAGTAAAAGCAGAAGGTAGTGGAGTCAGATTTGACAACGCTAACGAAGGCTACACTTCACGTTATACCCACGAAACAGTGGCTTTAGCTTTTGCTCTTACTGAAGAGGCGATTGAGGATAATCTTTATGACAGACTTGGTGCAAGGTATACCAAAGCATTAGCAAGGTCGATGGCAAATACAAAGCAAATCAAAGCAGCATCAGTGCTAAACAACGCGTTTAGTGTAACTGGCGGCGATGGTAAAACTTTGATTGCTACAGATCATCCGCTAGGCGGCGGTGGCTCACTAGCAAATAGAGCAACAACTATGGCAGACTTGAATGAGACATCTCTAGAAGATAATCTTATTAGTATCTCTACATTTACAGATGATAGAGGTCTTAATATAGCGCTTCAAGGGACAAAGCTTGTCGTTCCACCACAGTTGGTATTTGTAGCAGATAGACTACTTAACTCTCCTGGTAGAGTTGGTACGTCTGATAACGATATAAACGCTGTAAACAACATGGGAATGTTGCCACAGGGTTATGTTGTTAACAATTATCTGACAGATACAGATGCTTATTTCATATTAACCGATTGCCCAGACGGGTTTAAATACTTCGAAAGATCTCCAATGCAAACTGCATTAGAAGGTGATTTCGATACTGGTAACATGAGATACAAAGCTAGAGAAAGATATTCATTCGGATACTCAAACTTTAGAGCCGTATTCGGTTCTCAAGGTGCTTAATAGGAACGATTTATTGTAGCGTTTCCAACTCAACTACAATTTTTTAAGGGAGCTTCGGCTCCCTTTTTTGTTGCTTAGGTTATCAATAAGGTATAGAATTTAAGAGGTTATAAAATTAATTAGCTTGATGAGGGCCGCAAGGTTTCCATTAATACAATATACAGGAGTTCATAATGGCTAATCCACATTTTCAAAACTTAATACTTTGGGCGGGTAATACTGTCGCTACACAGCACAAGAAAAACCAACCTATGTTTGCACCATATCCGTCAGATCAGACGTTTTATATGTATCACAATGATTTCTTTACATACAATTCTGGTGATTGGACGATTACAACTACAGAAGCGGGCACAGGAAGTGCAACTGAAGCTGTAACTTCATCAGCAGGAGGAGCATTATTGCTTACCAATGCTGCTGGCGATAACGACTTAGACTTTTTACAATTAAAAGGTGAAGGTTTTAAACTTAGCACCAGTAAGAAAGCTTACTTTTCAGCTAGATTTAAAGTGAATGATGTTGACCAATCAGACTTTGTAATGGGTCTTGGTATTACCGATACAACACCACTTGATACTACAGACGGTGTATTCTTTATCTCAGCAGATGGAGATGCAGGTCTAGATTTCTTAGTTGAGAAAGATAATTCAGCTACAACTACTGAAGATGTAGCAACTATGGCTGATGATACTTTTATTACAACAACTTGGTTTATTGATCCAGATGCCTCTAAAGTTTTCTATTCAGTAGATAATGCTGCTCCAGTTGGCGTGGCTATAACTAATTTACCAGATGATGAAGAATTAACAGTTTCATTCGGTATTCAAAATGGTGAAGCCTCAGCACAAACTATGACTATTGACTACGTTGTAGCAGCAGTCGAAAGATAGGAGTAAACAATGGCAGATACAGTAACTTCACAAACTATCCAAGATGGTGAGAGAGTCGCAGTATTAAAGTTTACTAATGAATCTGACGGCACAGGAGAATCCTCTGTTAAAAAAGTTGATGTTTCAGCTTTAACCACTAACAGTAAGGGAGAATCTTGTACTAGCGTATCTATAGCCAGAATACATTGGTTTTGTAGAGGCATGGGTGTTGATATAGAATTTGATGCAACTACTAATGTTTTAGCAGTAACTTTAGCACCTGATAGTTCAGGTGATGAATATTTTGATCAGTTTTCTGGTATACCTAATAATGCAGGCTCAGGCGTAACTGGAGATATAGACTTCACTACAATTGGACACTCTAGCGGTGATGCCTATTCTATTATTTTAGTTTTGAATAAAAATTATTAATGAATGGCAGAATACAAAGGCAAAACTGTAACACTTAACAGACCTAGGGCTATTCCAAAGGGTAGCCCTGGATACGGTAGAAAACGTAAAGAAGTCTTTGTTAAAAATCCAGCTACAGGTAAAATTAAACGTATTGCTTTTGGAGATGCTAAATTAGGTATGCATAAGAATGATCCAAAAAGAAAAAGGTCATACTGTAAACGAAGTGAAAAATTAGGTAATGACAGAATGAAAGCAAATTATTGGGCAAGAAGGGATTGGGACTGTTGAGTTATCATTACACTGAAGAATTAGACAAACTAATAAAAGGCCTTGAAAAAGCCTCTAAGTCTCATGCAGCTCAAGTTAAAGTGCTGGAAAAGATAGTAGCACAAACAAAAAAGGCTAGAAATGCCAGTAAGAAAAAGAAGAGATCCTAAGGTAGGCACAGGTAAAAAACCAAAAGGCTCAGGTCGCCGCCTGTATACAGACGAAAATCCTAAAGATACCGTATCTATCAAATACGCAACAATCCAAGATGCTAAAGATACGGTTGCAAAAGTAAAAAAAACAAGAAAACCGTTTGCTAGATTAATACAAATATTAACAGTAGGCGAACAAAGGTCTAAGTATGGCGGTAAACCAAGGCAAGCAGAAATATTTAGACGTGGTAAAGATGCTATTAGAAAAAAACACGGCAGAATTAAATAATGTATCCTGTTTATAATAAATTTTATTATAAACCACTACCTGACTGCGTTGAGGTGCAAAAAAGTCCTATAGAAGGCCATGGTTTATTTGCAATCGAAACTATTAATGCAGATTTTGATTTGGGTATGTCGCATATCAAAGTACCAATAATAACTGGTTATGTAAGAACCTCTATAGGTGGTTTTTTAAATCACTCAGATGATGCTAATTGTTTTTTAACAGAAGAATTAGATTGGGATGATTATAGGGTATATAATGTTTTTACTGCTAGAAAGATTGAAAAAGGTGAAGAACTTACTTTAAACTATCATTTAGACGGATTAAATTATGGCGAAGAAAGCAAAGAGTAAAGGTAAAATATGTCCAGAGGGTAAAGCCTGGGCTAAAAGAACTTTTGATGTTTATCCCAGCGCTTACGCCAATTTAGCTGCTTCCAAATATTGCAAAGATCCAAATTACGCAAAAAAAGCTAAAGGTAGTAAACGAAAAGGTAAAAGGTTTGGTGGTCCTATAAGAGGCCAAGGTATAGTTATGCCGGATAGATTAAGATGAGCAAAGGGCAGTTACAAAGTTGGCTTGATGAAGATTGGGTAAGATTAGGGGCTGATGGCTCTATAAAAGGCTCATGCGGTGGTAGAAAAAAAGCTGAGGGTAAGCCTAAATGTATACCAAGGAGCAAAGCAAATAAGTTATCTAAGTCAGAACGTGCTAAACTTGTTGCTAGAAAAAGAAAAAAGGATCCAAATCCAAACAGAAAAGGTAAACCTATTATGGTATCTAACAAATTAAAAAAAGGCGGCACACCATTAGCAAATCCAAAAAAAGCTGATCTTAATAAAGATGGTAAACTTTCTTCTTATGAAAGAACAAGAGGCCTTGCTATAGAGAAAGCTATGAGAAAGCAGAACCGTGCTAAAATGAAACAAGGTGGCTTTATAGCTAAAGGTTGTGGTGCGGTTATGAACAATCGCAGAAAAGTTACCACCATAAGTTAGGAGATAATATGCCAAAGAAAAAAAGTGATGTAGACCCAAAATTACAAGCAAGACTTGACGCAAAAGTTAGACCAGATGCGCCGGTTTCAGATGAACGAATTATCTTAGATGCAAAAGGTAATGTCGTAAAACCAAAGAAAAAGGCAGCTGCAAAGAAAAAAACTAAGAAAACTACAAAGAAAAAGTGAGGAACTAAATGTTTAAGAGAACTAAAATGTACGCTATGGGCGGTGGAGTAAAAAACACCAAAGGTATGGCAAGAGGCGGAGCTATGAAGGGTACTAAAGGTATGGCAAGAGGCGGAGCTATGAAGGGTACTAAAGGTATGGCTGCTGGCGGCGGTATGAAAAGATCAAAATATGCTTCCGGTATGGGTGCAAACAAAAAGTCTAAATATAGAGCAAGAGGCGGCGCAAGATAATTAAGACATAAGGGGGAACTATGTCATATTTAATTTCCAACATACCGCAGTTTAAATGTTGGGTGCGAAGAGAATTTACTGCAAATCATCAAGACTATCACGGTGAATATCTGCATGCTTTAGCATTTGCAGTAAACACCATTCCAGATAGATCATTGTCATTTCAAGTTGTGTTTACGGGTTGCGAAACTGATTTTGATGGCTATCCAGATGAAAACGTGCACGGTGGCGCTATGTGGGCAAGAATGCCGATAGAAGCACTAGTAGCTGATATAAAGTTAGATGAATGGCCAAAACCTATGGAAGATCATTTGGCACAACCTTGGGACTGTCTCAGTCATCATCATTCTGTTGTTGTTTTAGACAGAGTTAGCTCGTCACCTTGGATATGCAAAATTGGAGGTGAGTTTTATACCGGCAGATATATGTTTACCGTAGATTATACAGAGCACAGTATTGCTGATGATCCTGCACAACATAAACAAAGTCATGTGCTATACTTAACGGACGCTGGTGAATATACTGGTAATTTTGTAGCATTACCTAACAATAGAGTAAGAGCAACAAATCCAGCTTTATGGCGTACTGGAGAAGGTCCACCAGATTTTTCTCCAAGTCAGTATATACATTCGGCTGAAAAACATGAGAGTTATATGGATCCGGATATAACGTTTGATAATCTATATAACCAGGGAGATAGAGAATAATGGCGTTATCAGGAAGCACAAACTTTGAACCTAATATTACTGAGTTTATTGAAGAGGCTTATGAAAGATGTGGCCTTGAGTTAAGAACAGGTTATGATTTAAAAAGCGGTATCAGATCAGCTAATTTAATGTTAGCAGAATGGGCAAACAGAGGCCTTAATCAGTGGACAATAGAACAAGCAACTCAAACGGTTACAGAAGGTACTAGCAGTTATTCACTTAATTCAAACATTATAGATGTTTTAGACGTTGTTCTACGTAGAACAGTGAATGATGTGCAAACTGATATAAGCATGAATAGGATTAGTAGATCAGAATATATTAATATCCCAAACAAAAATACCAAAGCAAGACCTTCACAATTTTTCTTAGATAAATTAAGCACACCATCTTTAAAAATATGGCCCGCACCTGAAAACTCTACAGATGTATTAGTATTTAATAAGCTTGTTAGAATGGATGATGCAGATGCAGCAACAAATACTATGGATATGCCATTTAGATTTTTTCCTTGTTTTGTAGCAGGGTTAGCTTATTACATATCACAAAAAAGAGCACCACAACTTACTCCACAACTTAAATCTTTGTATGAAGAAGAATTTAGGAGAGCAGCAGACCAAGATGAAGATAGAGCTTCATTTAAAGTAAGGCCAAGACTAAGAGTTCTTTAATGGCGTACGCAACTGGCAAATTTGCAAAAGCTTTATGTGATAGATGTGGTTTTGAATATAAGTTATTAGACCTTAAAGAAGAATGGAACGGATTAAAAACTTGTAATAGTTGTTATGAGCCAAAACACCCACAATTAGAGCCACTAACGGCAACCGCTGATCCAGAAGCTCTTTATAAGCCTAGGCCTAATAATGATCATGAAGTTGGCGAGGGTTTTGTTGTAGTAGTCAATAATGATATTACTAGATACAATACTATGAACCCAGCAACTTTGGGCACTAACTTTAGCGTAAGTGAAATGACAGGAGGATTAGGGACGGTTACAATACAAATATCATGACATTAGCAGAGTTAAAAACATTAATACAAAATTATACAGAAAATACTGAAACTACATTTGTAAACAGTTTAGATGATTTTATTAAAAATGCAGAAAATAGAATATTTGATTTGGTGCAGTTTGATTATTTTAGAAAAAACGTAACTGGATCACTAACAACTGGTAATACGTATTTAACAACTCCAACAGATTATCAACTAAGTTTTTCATTAGCTGTTGTAGATGGCAACGGCGACTATCATTACTTAGACAAGAAACATCCATCTTTTATGCGTGAATACAGCGTAGACCCCACAGATTCAACGCTAAGGGGTCTACCAAAGTATTACGCTGATTTTGATAAAGAGCTCTCTACAGCGTCTAACAATGGATCTACTATTATTGTAAGTCCCGTACCAGATGCTAATTACACAGTAGAGTTGCATTATCTTTACAAACCTAATTCACTGGTTACTGATACAACAGGAACCTGGCTATCTAATAATGCTAGGAATGCTCTGTTGTACGGTAGTTTAATTGAAGCTTATATATTTATGAAGGGGGAACAAGATCTTCTACAAGCTTATGAGCAAAGATTTGCTTCATCTGTTAACAGATTGAAAAACAGAGCAGAAGCAAGAGGTAGAAGAGATGAATACCGATATGACTCTTTGAGGACTTCGGTATCGTAAAACATTATGGAAAAAATCGAGAGCTTGAAAGGGGCGACTATAGCCATAGTCGGTATGGGGAAAAGTTGGTTTGATTATAATCTAGCTAAATCACACGGTACACATTTTGATGAAGTTTGGGCAATTAATGCTGTAGGCAGCGTTATATATCACGATAGGGTATTTATGATGGATCCTGCGTCTAGATTTTTAGAATCAGATGATGCCGGCGGTCAAACAAGCAGTATGGTCGAAATGTTACTAAACCACGAAGGGCCAATTTATACTTGCGAATTAGACGAGAGATGTCCTGGTTTAGTAGATTATCCTGTTCATGAAGTCGTAAGAGACACCAACTGTCATTACTTAAATAATACTGTAGCTTACGCCATAGCATTTGCATACTGGAATGAAGTAAAGAATATTAAAATGTTTGGTGTTGATTTTTCGTACAAAGGAAATTTACATTTTGCAGAGGCAGGAAGAGGGTGTGTAGAGTTTTGGTTATCAAAATGTATTGATGCAGGTATGCAAATAGAGGTTGCAGCATCATCAACTTTATTAGATACCGACGTGCCTGCCCCACAAAAACTATACGGTTACCACAGGTTATCCGATCCTTTAATTGTTTTTGAGGATAAATCTGGATTAAATGTTAAGAACTTAAGTGAAATAGAAATCACTAAAAAAGAACAAAAACCTGTTTTAGTTGATAGAAATGACTCGCATCTTAAGCCACCGGAGCCAAATAAATGGTAGACGAAATAACCCCAGCAGGTATGCCCGAACTAGGCATTATAGAGGCAAAAACAACAAGTTTTGGTGGTCATCCTCCTGAATTTTGGGCTGAAAGACTTACAGAGAAGATAGTTAGTTATTCAGAAGATCAAGAGCCGCATATAAGAGAGCAAGCAAGAGCTTACAAAGATGCCATATATCAAGTGTGTTTGATTTATATAAAAAATGCGTTAAAATCTTATAAAGCCTCTTTAATACAAGATTTAATCGGTGGCGGAGAGGAAGAATTAGCAAAAATTATTAGAGGTATTTGATATGGCTATAAGCTCTACTTTAACCACAAGTTTCAAAAAAGAATTGCTTGAAGCTGTGCACAATTTTAAAAATTCAGGTGGTGATACCTTTAAGCTAGCGTTATACACAAGTTCAGCTACTTTAGGTGCAACAACTACAGCATTTACTACTACTGGGCAAGCTTCCGGTACTAACTATACATCTGGCGGTAATAACTTAACAAGAGTAGATCCAACATCAAGTGGTACTACTGGATTTACAGATTTTGCAGATTTAACCTTTGGTACTGCAACAGTTACTGCAAGGGGTTGCATGATTTATAATTCAACAGACAGCAATAAATCTGTTGCTACTATTGATTTTGGTGGTGACAAAACATCTACGGCTGGTGACTTTACAGTAGTTTTTCCAGCAGCAGCAGCAAGTACAGCGATTATTAGAATAGCTTAGCCTTATGGCTAATGTAACTGGCTGGGGTCGAGGCACCTGGGGACAAGGGCCTTGGAGTGAACCTATACCAGTTACCCTAACAGGCGTAGCAGCTACAAGTGCGCTTGGTACTGTTTCAGTTGTAGCAAAAGCCAACATATCTCCATCTTCTCAAGTAGCAACTTCTGCATTAGGCACAGTTGCAGTTGACGCAGAGGCAAATGTATCAATTAGTGGTCTATCCTCTACTTCTGCACTTGGCACCATATCAACAATTGCAAAAGCAAATGTCATACCTTCTGGTCAAGTAGGGACAAGTGCTCTTGGTACTCCTACTCTTATTGCAAAAGCAAATGTTAGCGTTACAGGTTTAGTAGGAACCTCTGCTATCGGGGGAGTTGGGGTAAATGGTAATGCTGTTGCGAACGCTACTGGTGCAGTCGGATCGCTTGGTGGAGTTTTAGTTGATGTAGATGGTGAAGCTAATGTTGTAATTAATGGGGTTGCAGCTACAGGTGCAGTTGGATCTGTAACGACACATAATGCCGTTAAGTTTGGTATTGATGGTGTCGCTGTTACTGGATCAGTTGGTAGTGTAACTATTGGATTAGGGGCTACAGTATTTCCAGTAGGTGTTGAAGCTATAGGTAGCACTTTTAATGTAAACGTTTGGGGGCTTGTAGATGAGTCTCAAACAAGAGGTTACTCTGATATTACAGATACACAAACCTCTAGTTTTACTGCAATAAATGAAACACAAACACAAAATTATGCTAATATTGATGATGACCAAAGTTCATCCTTTGCTGAAATTAATGAAACACAAACCCCAGATTGGGAAGAGGTAGCTTAAAAAATGGCAACGTATGTAAATGATTTAAGATTAAAAGAGATAGCCACTGGTGATGAGTCAGGTACTTGGGGGACTTCGACCAACACTAATTTAGAGCTGATCGCTGAGGCTTTTAGCTTTGGTACCGAGGCTATAACAACCAACGCAGATACTCACACAACCACTATTGCAGACGGCTCTACTGATCCGGGCAGATCTCTGTATTTAAAATATACAGGTACTCTCGATTCAGCTTGTACTATAACTATAGGACCAAACACCGTATCTAAACTATGGTTTATTGAAAATGGTACTTCTGGCTCACAAAACATCATTATTTCACAAGGATCTGGTGCAAACGTCACCATACCAGCAGGTGATGTAAAAGCTGTATATTCAGACGGAGCAGGTTCTGGCGCAGCTGTAGTAGATGCTTTTACCGATCTTAACTTAGCAGGCACAACGACGGTTGACGCACTAAATGTCAGCGGAGCACTAACAGGCTCAAGCACAATACAAGGCACAACGATTACTGCAACTACAGCCTTTGTGCCAGATGCTAGTGACGGAGCAGCACTGGGCACAAGCTCATTAGAGTTCTCAGATTTATTTTTAGCAGATGCGGCCGTAATTAATTTAGGTGACGATCAAGATACTACCCTTACACACGTTGCAGATACAGGAATATTATTAAACAGCACAAGACAACTACAGTTTGGTGATTCTGGTACATATATACATCAATCAGCAGACGGAGTATTAGATCTAGTATCTGACACAGAAATAGAGATCAACGCCACTACTATTGATATGAATGGTGCTGTTGATATATCTGGAACAGTAACTGCCACAGGTACTTCAGTTTTTGCAAGTCTAGACATCTCAGGCGATATAGACGTGGACGGTACTACTAACCTAGATGTAGTAGATATAGACGGAGCTGTAGATATGGCTTCTACTTTAGCTGTAGGTGGTGTTGTAACTGCAAACGCAGGTGTAGTTGTAGATACAATGACACTTGATGGTTCTACGCTTACATCTACAGATGATTTTATTGTTGACGCAGCATCAGATGTTAATTTGGATGCAGCAGGTGGTCAAGTTAGATTAAAAGGCAGTGGTACTACTTATGTAACTTTTAATGTAGATGCAACTCCAGAAGTTTTATTAGCTGGTGGTAATTCATTTATAAAAACTACAACATCTGATGCAGACTTATCATTTGTAGGTAATGATGGTGGTTCAGATGTAACTGCCCTTACCCTTGATATGTCAGCAGCAGGTGCAGCTACATTTAACAGTACAATCAATGGTGTAGGTATATCTTCTAATATAACAAACTTTTCTAATAGTATATTAATAAGTCAAGATGCAAGTACAGGTACATTATCTTCTGCTAGTGATAATACAGGTTTAGGCACAAGTGTTTTTGATGATTTAACATCAGGTACAAGAAATACTGCTGTAGGGTCAGGTGCATTTGATGTGTTAACTACAGGCTCACAAAATGTTGCAATAGGTAGAAGTGCAGGTGGTGCTCTTACAACGGGTGATGATAATGTATTTTTAGGAGAAAGGTCAGGCCAATCTACAACTACAGCTAGTAATAATACGGGTGTTGGACAAGCATCATTACTTTCTAATACAACGGGTGCTCAGAATACAGCTATAGGTAGTGGAACTTTACAAGCAAATACTACAGCCGATAACAACACAGCAGTTGGATATAATTCTTTAACAGCAAACACAACAGGAACTCAAAATACAGCAGTAGGTTCTTTAGCTGGAGATGCAATTACTACAGGTATAGAAAACACAGCAATTGGTTATGCAGCTTTAACTGCTAGTACAACTGCAAATTTTAATACTGCTATAGGTAGAAAAGCACTAGAAGATAATACAAGTGGTCATTCTAATACGGCAGCAGGTGCTGATGCTTTAAATACAAACACAACAGGCGCTCAAAATACTGCTATCGGTTATCAGAATTTAGCAGCAAACACCACAGCAGATAACAATACTTCTGTTGGCTATCAAGCATTAAAAGTAAACACTACAGGTCATTCAAACGTAGCAGTTGGTTCTTTAGCCTTAGATGCTAATACTACAGCTAACGAAAATACAGCAGTAGGGTATGCTAATTTAAGTGCTAATACTACAGGAACAAGAAATACTTCTGTGGGTTTTCAATGTGGTTTAGTTAATACTACAGGTAATGATAATGTTGTAGTCGGTCACAATTCTTTATCTGCTAATACTACAGGTTCTCAAAATACATCTATTGGTAGAGGTTCATTAAACGCCAATACAACAGCATCAGATAATACAGCAGTGGGTTACTACGCTTTACTATCAAACACTACAGGTACAAGGAATACAGCATTAGGAGCTTTATCTTTAGATGCTAATACGACTGGAGCTAATAACACAGCAGTAGGTAGAAGTGCTTTAACAGCAAACACTACAGCCGACAACAATACAGCAGTAGGTATGCAAGCATTAAGCGCAAACACTACAGGTGCTTCAAATACATCAGTTGGTCAAGGTTCATTAGAAGCAAATACTACAGGTTCTAATAATACTGCTATTGGCAGAACTGCTTTACTATCAAACACTACAGGTATTCAAAATAATGCATTTGGTTCAGGAGCATTAGATGCTAATACTACTGGTAATTATAATGTTGCAATGGGTTATGTTGCACTTGGAGCTAACACAACTGCTAGTGCTAATGTCGCTATAGGTTATGCCTCTTTATTTGACAATACAACAGGAGCTAATAATACAGCTATTGGTTTTAGTTCTTTAGAAAATAATACAACAGCATCTAATAACACAGCAGTTGGTTATAATGCTTTACTAGCAAACACCACAGGTACAAAAAATACAGCAGTAGGCGCATCATCATTAGACGCTACAACTACAGGGAGTAATAATACATCTATAGGTGAGCAGTCTTTAACTACAAACACAACTGGTGGAAATAATACTGCTGTAGGGACAGGTGCTTTAGCATTAAGTACCACAGCTTCAGATAACACAGCAGTTGGATATGACGCTTTAGTACAAAACACTACAGGTACAAGAAATACAGCAGTTGGTTCATTATCTCTTGATGCTAATACAGAAGGAGATAAAAATATTGCTGTAGGATACGCAGCATTAAGTGCAAATACTACAGGTGATTTTAATGTTGGTGTAGGTAACGAACCTTTAATATCTAATACAACAGGAAGCAATAATGTTGCTATAGGTCATCAAGCACTTAAATCTAACACAACAGCAAGTGGTAATGTTGCAATAGGATTTGAAGCGTTAGAAGCAAACACTACAGGATCTGACAACGTGGCTGTTGGAACAGATGCAGGAACTGCAATAACCACTGGTAATACCAATATAGCTATTGGTGGTTTAGCTATGCAAACTAATACAGTAGGTGATAGAAACGTAGCTATAGGTTATTCAGCTTTAGAAACTTATAACCCTTCTAGTAACGAAGATTCATATAACGTAGCAGTCGGTTATGCTGCTCTAGAGGCAGATACTACAGGTAAAAACAATACTGCTGTAGGTGGTAATGCTCTGTTAGTAAATACCACAGGTGGTAATAATACTGCCGTTGGAACTGGTGCTTTAGATGCTAACACTACAGCTGCTGATAACACAGCAGTAGGTAAAAATGCAGGGTCAGCAGTTACTACAGGAGGCAGAAACACTTTAATAGGGAGTCTAGCAGGAGATTCTCTAGTAGATGGTAGTGATAATGTTGCAATAGGATATGACGTAGATGTTGCTTCATCTTTAGGAAACTCAATTACGCTTGGTTCTGGTATAAGTGCAACAGGTAGTAACGATTTTTCTTTTGGTAAAGCTAGTAATATAGTTACTAATAATTTTGATGCTGATGCTAATTGGTCAAGAAGTTCAGATATTCGTAAAAAAAGAAATGTTAAAGATGATAACTTAGGCTTATCTTTTATTAATAATTTAAGACCTGTAACTTTCCAATGGAAACCAAGTAATGAATTTCCTAAAGAATGGAATGAATACAGCGAAGAAAATAACATGAATCTTGAAGCAATTATGCATGGTATGATTGCACAAGAAGTTAAAGAGGCATTAGATAAAGAAGATGTTGATACCTTTGCAGGTTGGTCTGTAAACGATGATGGTATGCAACGTCTTTCAAGAGAGATGTTTGTTACACCTTTAATTAATGCAGTACAAGAACTGTCTACGCAAGTAGATGAATTAAAAGCCGAAATACAAACCTTAAAGGAGGATTAATATGGCAGTAAGTAAAGCAATAACAAAATGTGTTCCCTATGTGAACTCATCTAGTAAAGTAGATAAGTGGGATATAGAAATGACATATACAAATGATAGTGAGGGTGACAGCACTTACTATACTTCTACTTTTAGCACTACAGTCGAGCAAGCAGAAAATGGTTTTGCACTCAAAGCTAAAAGCAGTTGGTCTAATGCTGACTTGGTAGCTATCTGTCCTGTATCACATTGGGATACAGTATTTGCTAGTCAAGTAGATAGTGTTATAACCAACCCACCTACTTATAGCACACCAGACGAGGCATTTAGCGTACCTAGTTAAGGATGAGCCAGGGGGACGTTCAATACAAATTTCATAACATGCCTGCGGTATATGTTTTAGAGACACAAATGCCGCAAGACATGATTGATGATGTCAACGACTATATGGATGAATATAGAGAAAGTAAAAATAAAGAGTCGCTAGCTAAAACATTAGTTGGTCAAATACATAGTGGAGAACAATTATTATTGGATCATACAGATTCACGTTTGGTTGCATATAATGATTTTGTATGTAGTTTGGGTGCAGAATATATTAGAAACTTTGCTGCTATGGGTAATAAATTAAAAAATGCAAAAAGAGTTGAAATTGATGAAACCTGGTCAGTTCATAGTTATGATGGTGATTACAATCCAATTCACGATCACGGCACTAAAACTCTTATGGGTATATCTACCACAGCGTGGACAAAAGTGCCATCACAAATAGGCAAACAAGCAACCGCTAATAGTCCTACGTATTCTTTGTATAATGAATCTGGGCACTCTGATGGGTGTATTGCTTTTCAGTACGGCCAAGTATCTGTTATTGACGGTGACAGACTTAAACCAGCACAATCATTTGTAATGACACCAGAGGTAGGTAAATTATTAATATTTCCTTCTTGGTTGCAACATATGGTCTATCCGTTCAAAGGTAAAGGCGAAAGAAGAACTATTGCCTCAAACCTTAATTGTTTTGATATAATAGAAGAAAATATAAATAAAGGGGTTAACTAATGGTTAAAAAAGAAAATGAAAAAGGCCCAGTAGTTTCTGTTGATGGTACAGAAATGTATGTTAGGGATCTTAATGAAAATCAAAGATATTTGTATCATCAAATGGAAGATTTAACTCGAAAGCAATTTATAGCACAAAGCGAGTTGGATCAAATAAATGCCGCTTTGAGTGTCTTTAAAAATGCATTTGTAAATTCTACAAAAGAACAAGCAGACGAAGTTTTATCAAATCAGTCTGAGGAAGAATAAAAATGACATTATTAAAATTTATAATGATTTGTAACGCAATAGTTACAATAGCATCACTAATAGCTGCGTTGACCCCAACGCCAGCAGATGATAATTTTTTTAAAAAAGTATATTCTATATTAGATCTTTTTGCTCTTAATATAGGGCATGCTAAGGAGAAATAATATGGGATGGTTAAGTAAAATATGGGGAGTGATTACAAACACTGAACAAGTACAAGTAAGAGCTCGTAATAAAAAAGGGCGTTATGTAGCAGATGACAAATCAACACCCGATGTTAATGAAGCCTATACAACAAAAAGAGTGAAGAAAAGTAAAAAGTAATGGCAACGGTAAAAGAAACTATGGCCAAACTAGAGACACATGAAAAAGAATGTGCTATTCGTTATGCAAATATAGAACAAAGACTAGCAGATGGCTCAAAAAGATTTGATAAACTAGAAACTATGCTATGGGCGGTATATCCATTTATTGTTGGCGCAATAGTTGCAGCGAGTTTTGTATGAATCAAGAAAGCGGTAGATTTGGTGGCGATATGGACCGTAATGAGGTTGAAATGGATCTCAATAAATTTATGGCTATGATTCAGGAAATATCTGATCTTAAAGATAAAATAAGAGATTTAGAGTCAGATACTAAAGTAAACCCGCATCAAAAATGGATTCATCTTGCCAAAGCTGTTGACTCTTGGAGAATCTTCCCTCGTATATTTTTATCAGTCTACATAATCTTACTTTATAAATGCACTATGTGGTTTATGGCCTTGGAAGCTCCTAGCTTTGAACAATCAGGTTTAATATCTATTGTTGTTGGAGCTGGAGCTGCATGGTTTGGTCTCTACGCAGGCACTACCAATTCATCAAAAACATTTAAAGGCGAAGATAATTAATGGAAGTTTTTAACCTTGTTGCAGAGGTTGGCTTGCCGATTGCTGGCGCTCTAGTTATGGCTTACTTTATATTTCTTGTAATGAAGCAACTTATGGAAGGCCTGGTTGATGAAATTCAGACAGTACAAGGCATAACAAAAATGTTAATAACTAGAGCTTCTATAATGAATAACGATATCATACGTATTGACACATCAGTATCAAGCGCACTTAACCTACCGCCAGATTTAGACAGGATAGCTAGAGCAGAAAATTTTGTTGAGGACGGCAAAATAGATGCTAGAAGGGATTAGTGTTGCTCAGTTAATAGCTGACTTTGGCTTTCCGGTAGTAATGGTTGTTGGATTGGGATACTTTGTCTACTACGTTTGGCAAACAATCAATAATGTAATAGATCCTGCCGTATCACAAATGAAAACTACAATAATTAGGCTAACGGACCAACTACGACTTTTGGATCAAGATATGATACGATTAAAGGAGAAAATTGATACAGTAGTCAAGCTTAAAGAAAATGATGAAAACAAAGACTAAACTACCACTACATTACAAAATAGTTTTTGTATGGGCTCTGGTATTACTTGTTGGTATAACAGTAACAAACATTCAAGCAGACACCATAACTTTTAAATTTAAGTCACCATCTTTTTCTGGTATCAATACAAGCTCTCACTATCTAACTATAGAAAATCAAGAGCACATGCGTAAGATGACTATTAAAGAGGAGATAAAAGCTCTTCAAGACGAATTAGAAAGAGATGCTGAAAACACTACACTAGCAAGGTTCATTAGGAATTTAGAAAGCCGTATCTACGCACAAATATCAAGGCAAATAGTTGAAAACATGTTTGGGGAGACACAATCAACTGAAGGCAAATTTGAACTTGAAGGTAACATAATATCCTACAAGATTGAGGACGGCATGATTATATTAACAATATTTAACACAAATGATGGTACAACGACTACTATTGAGCTCCCTCTTGGTGATTTCAGTTTCTAGTTGCTCGATACTAGAAGTTGTAAAAGATACTAAGCCAGACAGATTTCAAAGCAAAGGTTTACATGAATATAGCATTTATTCTTTACAGTCTTATGAACTGGCAAATGTACCAGCTCCTACAGTTAAACCTGTAGTTGCTGTCTATCCTACTGCTTTCCTTGATCAAACAGGACAGCGCAAAAGCAACAGTGAGTTTGCTTTATTTTCATCTGCGATAACACAAGCTCCATATACTTTGTTAATACGTTCTCTAAAACATGCATCTAACGGCAATTTTTTTCGTGTGGTTGAAAGAGTTGGTCTTGATAACCTAACAAAAGAAAGACAACTAATAAGATCTACTAGAGAACAACTGGGAGAAAAACAGGCTCTTGGGCCTTTGCTATTTGCAGGTGTGTTGCTAGAAGGTGCAGTTGTAAGCTATGATAGTAACTTAGTTACTGGTGGTTTGGGTGCTAGATACTTAGGAATAGGATCAAGTATGCAATACCGAGAGGATAGCGTAAGCGTTAGTCTTAGAATGGTATCAGTAGCTACTGGCGAGATATTAATAGAAGTTATGTCGCAAAAAACTATCTATAGTTATGGCCAATCGCAAGATGTTTTTAAATTTGTTGAGATGGGCACAGAGTTGGTTGAAATAGAAACGGGAGCCACCCGCAACGAAAGCACAACCATAGCTTTAATGAAAGCTATCGAAGGTGCAGTACTAGAAATAATAAATATAGGAAATACACGAGGGTATTGGAAATATGAAGAAATTAATTAATATTGTTTTATTTATGTCGTTATCTTTAGTCGCAGATAATGAAATAAGCGTAACGCAGTCAGGTAATTCAGCAACTATAGACTTAGAACAGCAAGGTGGGTCTAACCTTATTGGTGGTACATCAGCAGAAACAGGTAGCATGACTGCCTTAGATCTTGATGGTGTGTCAATGATACTTGACATCAATCAAATAGGTGCATCAAATGTTTTTAGATCAGACGCTATAGACGGTGATAATTTTACTGGATTTTTTGAATTCACAGGTGACAGTAATGTTTTTGACATTCTTATGGACAGTACAGGTCTTATAGACTCTGATTATGTAAATATGAATATTAACGTTACCGGATCAAGCAACACGTTTGATTTAGCAGTCGCAGAAGATGATGACGCATCATATCTAGATTTAGACTGGATTATTACTGGTGGCAGTAACGCTTTTGATTTTGATATAGATTACGCAAATGCGATAAACTATGTAGATGTTAACGGTAGCAGTAACACAATTAATTTTAGTGGTAGTGGCTATGCTGGTACTACTTCCGCTGATAGTGGATATTTTTATTTAGATTTAGATGGTAGTTCAAACACACTTGATATTACACAATCTTCAACGCTTGCAAGGGACTATATTAAGCTTATTACAAATACTTCTAATAGTAATATTTGTATTACTCAAAACGACCAAGGTACAAGCACAAGCTGTTGAAATAGGAGATATATCTGAGCTTTCAGGCTCTGCTAGTGTTGTCAGAGATCAACCTTATGATGCTACAGTAAATTTTGGGATTCAAACCAATGATGAGGCTATAACTAATAATGGCCGTATGGCTATTAAGTTTTTAGATAATAGCCAGGTAAAACTTACAGAACACTCGCAACTTTTAATAAACGAATACGTTTTTGATCCTGATCCAGATAAATCAAAAATGGCTCTTACCTTTGCATTAGGTACCACTAGATTTATAACTGGTAATCTTAACCGTATAAATAAACAAAACATTTCTTTACAAACTCCAACTGCAAATATAGCCATACGTGGTACTGACTTTACAGCAACCGTTAATGAATTAGGCGAGTCATTAATTATATTACTGCCAGATGAATACGGTATATCAAGCGGAGAGATAGAAGTTATTACTGCAACCGGAAGTGTCATACTTAACAAACCTTTTGAAGCTACAACAGTAAATGTTTTTGAAAGCGCTCCATCAAAACCTGTAATTTTAGATCTTACCCTAGAGTTAATTGATAACATGCTTATAGTTTCACCTCCTGAAGAAGTAGTGGTAGAGGGAGAAGAAGTTATTGTAAAGTCGAATAGTATTCTTGATTTTAACGATTTAGATATTGATTATTTGGATGAGGATTTTTTAGATAATGAAGCTGATCTTGAATTTACAGAATTAGATATAAACTATTTAGATGTAAACTTTTTAGAAGATTTGCTTGATGTTATAGATGCATTAGAAATAGCAGAAGAACAAGATCAACTTACACAAGATATAGGCTCTATAAGTCTAACAGGCACACAGTTTGGTCAAGACCCAGATACGCAAATAATATCTTTTATAGATGGAGAAAAGCTTACTCTTATCAGAAGTGTAAACAACACTGCAAGAGTAGATTTAGATACAAACGGTAGTTATACTGTAATTTTTATACAAGATGGTGTATCAAAAACCATCAAGATAAATGGAGGTAGTAGTAGCGTTATTACTATTAGACAAAGTCAGTGAAATATAAAATATTTATATGTTTGTTTACCTTATTATCACTACCGCTAATATTCCAAAGTACTCCTACAGAAATATTAAAATTAAAAATATTTGATGCCTTTGTTGAACAAAAAGAACCTTCAAATTTTTTTACTATTCTTAATTTGGATGAAGAATTTATAGCTGAAGAAGGTGGCTGGCCGTTGCCAAGACAAAGGCTAGCTGAAATACATTTAGATATTCTCAACGCTGGGGCTTTAGGTGTTGGGTGGGTTATATCTTTTCCACAACCAGATCGTATGGGTGGAGATGATGTATTTGCTGAAGTTTTAGGTTACGGTGGTTCTGTTCTAGCTATGTTTGAGAATCCAAACGGATTATACCCTAAGACCTCTGGTACAGTTTTACTAGGTCCTGATGTAGGTGGTATGATGAGTCAGGGAGTAGTGCAGAATATTGATGTACTAACACTGTCTGCGGATCAAGGTATTGCTACTGCTCCCGTTGATGTTGATCAGTTAGTCCGCAGAATACCACTTTTACTCAGAACTCCAGATGGTTTTGTATCTGCTTTTGGTACTGAGGTTTTGAAACTACTTGCTGGCAATAACACCTACATTATAAAAACTAATGATAATGGTATAGAAGAAATTACGGTACAAGGATTAGCTCCAGTTAAAACAGATAGTCTAGGTCGTAAATGGATAAGTTGGGTTGATACACCAGAAACTACATTAAAAGAATTAGATGTTGTAAACAAGTTTGTTTTTATAGGGGTAACTGCTAACGGTATCATGCCTCAAGTTGCCACTCCAGTTGGATTATTAGAACCGCATAAGATCCAAGCAGCATTATCTGAGTCAATTTTAATTCCTGACAGTCCATATATACCAGATTTTGCTTTTGCGTTAGAAATTTTAATTTTTACAATTTTTGTCACTCTGACGTGGCTCTCAATCAATTATCTTGGTGTAGTCAAGGGCATAAGTCTCGCTGGTGTTTTACTGCTCACCAACGGCTTCTCAAGCGTTTTTTTAATCAAAAAGGGCATTTTGATAGATTTTACCTGGACTTTTGTATCTCAAGTGCTCACAAGCGCAACAGCTTTCTATATAAACTATCGTAAGCAGTACAAATTACGTCAACAAATTAAAAAACAATTTGAACATTATCTTGATCCAAGACAAGTGCAACAATTACAAAATAATCCAGAATTATTGAAACTTGGTGGTGAAAGAAAAGACTGCACTATACTTTTTACTGACGTTCGAGGTTTTACATCCTTGTCGGAAACTTTACCGCCTGAGGAAGTTACAGAATTAATGAACAAAGCATTAACCTTACAAGTAAATGCAGTCAAAAAATATGGAGGAATGGTAGATAAGTTTATAGGTGATGCAATGATGGCCATATTTAATGCACCTATTGACTTAGATATGCATGAAGATAGAGCAATACTTACAGCTAAAGAAATACAAGAAAGAATGCAAGAAGCAGAGTTGGGAATTGAAATTGGTATTGGGATAAATTCAGGTGTGGTTATGTTAGCAAACTGCGGTAGTGAGGATAGGTTTGATTATACTGCTATTGGCTCTAATGTTAATCTTGCTGCAAGATGCGAAAGTAGCTGTAAGGCAGTAGGTACTAACATAGTTATTGCAAAAAATACTGCTCAACAAACAGACATACCTTTGATAAAATTAGAACCTATACAAATGAAAGGTATAGCAGAACCTGTTGAGATATGGACAATATAAAAAAAATATATAACTACTTATATAATTTATTTATAACAAAATATAAAGTTACTGTTTCTTTTAATAAAAATTATGGTGACTCTGATGACAAAATTTATCTTACAAAAAAAATTTTAGTGCAAAAAGAAAAACATCTTAAGTTTAGAAATATGGAAGGAAAGGTTATAGAATATAGAAGCGCAAATGGCCTAAACTATATAATTGAGGATATATAATGCAACAAATTTTAATAGGTATAATTTTAGTTTTGGGATTAGGTTCCTATTGGTTATATAACGAAAATAACACTTTAAAGGCTAACAATAAAGCTTTAGAGGGCGCTGTTGCGACCCAAGAAGCAGCTATAGATTCTTTACAAAACGATTTTTCATTACAAACACAAGAGCTTAAAAATATAACTGTAAAAAGCCAAGCAGCTCAAAGAGAGTTATCAAGGTATACAGAATTTATAAGAAACTACGAATTAACTGCTAAAATATTGGCTGATCCAGTAGAAATGCAAAGGAAAATTAATAATGGAACAAAATATATTATGGAAGATATTGAAAAGCTCAGCGACACAGTTGACAATCTTGATGATGGTTTGCAGTTGCAGCCTAATTCCAACTAAACAAATAGAAGTTACTGCAAAACCTTTAGAACGCACAATCGTGCAACCTATTATGCCTAGAGAAATAGATCTCAAAGAGGTCATGTGGCTAACCATCACCCCAGAAAATTTTGAGGAACAATTTGCCTTAATAGAAAATCAAGAGGGAGAATTGGTATTTTTGGCTATGACAGTGCCTGATTACGAGGTGATGGCTTACAACATGCAAGAAATCAAACGTTACATAACTGAATTAAAAGATGTAGTAGTGTATTATAGATCAGTAACTACACAACAAGAGGAAAACTATGAGTGATTCACCAGAAGCTTTTGTTTATAACGCTACATTAGATCGTATTATTGATGGTGATACGTTTGATTGTATTTTAGATTTAGGATTTGATGTTAAGTTACACAAACAGAGAGTTAGACTTAGCGGTATTGATACACCAGAATCACGTACTAGAGACTTAGCAGAAAAGAAGCTTGGTCTTGCTGCAAAGGCAAGGTTAGGAGAGTTATGTTGTGGTAAATTCAAAGTAAAATCATTAGGTAAAGGTAAATATGGCCGTATTTTAGGTATACCATATACAGAGGATGGTAAAGATATTTGTCAAATACTTATTAAAGAGGGTCATGCCGTTGTTTATGACGGCGGTAAAAAAACTAAAATTTGGGGAGATTATTAAAATGCAAATTTCAGAGGAAGGCAGGCAATTGATTAAAAAGTTTGAAGGCTGTGAATTAGAAGCTTACAAATGTAGTGCAAATGTTTGGACAATAGGCTACGGAAGAACAAAAAACGTATCGAGAGGAGACACTTGCACACAAGAACAAGCAGATAAATGGTTAGAAGAAGAATTACCTGTATATGGCGCTTATGTAAGTGATGCAGTTTTAGTGCCGCTAGATCAAAATGAATTTGATGCATTAGTGGCTTGGGTATATAACTTAGGCCCCACAAACTTAAACAACTCTACTATGTTAAAAGTTTTAAATGAAAATAAAAAAGAAGAAGTACCAAATCAAATGCGTAGGTGGAATAAAGCCAATGGTAAAGTATTAGAGGGTTTAGAACGCAGAAGATTAGCAGAATCTTTACTGTTTGAAGGTAAAGAATGGCATGAGGTTTAATATATGCCCTTACAGAAAACAGTATTTAGACCAGGCATAAATAGAGAAGGTACCGCATACGATAACGAAGGCGGCTGGTTTGACTGCAATCTTGTAAGATTTAGAAAAGGTAGACCAGAAAAATTTGCAGGCTGGGAAAAGCTTACGAGTAATACATATTTAGGTACGGCAAGAGCTTTGCATGCTTGGATTGCATTAGAGGGCACAAAATATTTAGGAGTTGGCACACATCTTAAATATTACATACAAGATGGTAGTGCCTTTAATGATATTACACCAATCAGATCAACCACCTCAGCTGGAGATGTTACCTTTTCTGCAACAAATGGCAGCTCGGAAATGACTGTAGCTGATACAGCCCACGGGGCTGTAAAGAATGATTTTGTAACTTTTAGTGGCGCAGCTTCACTTGGAGGTAATGTTACGGCTGCTGTTTTAAATCAAGAATATCAAATAGATTCTATTGTAAATGCTAATAGCTATAAAATAACTGCAAAGGATAGCTCTGGTACAACAATAACAGCAAATGCATCTGACAGTGGAAATGGTGGTTCCTCAGTTGTTGGTGCATATCAAGTAAATGTAGGTCTAGATGTTTATGTTCCTGGTACTGGTTGGGGACTAAATGGCTGGGGTGAAGGTGCATTTGGGCAAGCAGCAGCTTTATCTAGTACAAACCAATTAAGACTCTGGACGCATGACAATTTTGGCGAAGATTTAATTATTAATCAGCGGAATGACGGTATCTTTAGGTGGCTAGAGTCTGGTGGTACATCAACTAGAGCCGTAGAGTTATCACAAGTCTCAGGAGCTAACCTTGTGCCGACAAAAGCACTACAGGTAATTACATCTGAAGTTGATAGACATTTAATAGTATTAGGTGCAGATCCTATAAGTGGTACCTCAAGGACAGGAACTATTGACCCTATGTTAATAGCATTTAGTGACCAAGAAAACGCATTAGAGTTTGAGCCAAAATCTACTAATACAGCTGGTTCTTTGCGATTATCATCTGGATCTTCAATTATTGGAGCAGTTAAAGCTCGACAAGAAGTTTTAGTTTGGACTGATACCGCTATGTACAGTATGCAATTCGTTGGGCCACCTTTTACGTTTGCAGTCAATTTAATTAATGAAGGGACTGGGTTAGTGGCACCTAAAGCAGCGGTTACTGCCCCATCAGCAGTGTTTTTTATGAGTTACAATAATTTTTACTTTTACAACGGTTCTGTAAATACCCTACCTTGTTCAGTACACAATTATGTATTTAACGATATTAACTTAACACAATCATTTAAAATACATGCCTTTACAATAAAGGATAAAAACGAAGTCGGATGGTTTTATTGTTCTGCTAATAGTGAAATTATAGATAGGTACGTTATATATAATTATTCTGAACAGTTATGGTTTTATGGCCAACTCTCAAGAACTGCCTGGTTAGATTCAGGTATCGAGAACTTTCCAAGAGCAGCTGCTAATAATTATTTGTATCAACAAGAACTAGGTTTTGATGATGATGGATCGCCTATGACTGGCGTATTTATTGAAAGCTCAGACTTTGATTTAGGTGATGGCGATCAATTTGCTTTTGCACGCAGGATAATACCGGATTTTAAATTTATACAAGACCAAAACAACTGTTCTGTAAATGTTGTTGTTAAGACAAGAAACTTCCCAGGCGATAGTTTATCAACAAATTCTACAAGCGAGATTACAGGCAGCACACAACAATCTTTTATTAGAGCTAGAGCAAGACAGATGGCTTTGCGTGTAGAATCAAATGATGACGCTACTGATAATGGTAATTTAGGCGTAGGTTGGCGTTTAGGAGCTACTAGAATTGATATAAAAGCAGACGGTAAAAGATGAGCAAACTGCTTCCAACGCAGTTACCGTTAGCACAATCTGAGGTAACACCAGAGCTTTTCAACCGCTTAATAAGATTATTAGAAATAAATTTAGGTGCAGTAAACCTTGATAATACTCGTCAAGTAAGCGAAAATGAATTAGAAATATTAAATTTCAATCCAGGTAGTATAATCTGGAATACAACACTTGAAGTGTTGCAGGTCTATACCGGCTCAGAATGGGTTAATATAGGCACACCTCTTGTTAATGATGGACTAGAGGCAACAAGCGCATTAGGTAGGGTAACTGTTACCAATAACAAAGCCGTATCTATCAAACTTGCTAATTTTGGAAAATAAACATACTTTTAAAGTATTTACGCTAAAATAACAAATACTACGGAAGGAGATATGCAAGATAAATTAGCACAACCACAACTAGAGGACACACAAATAGTTCATGCCGCACCAGGCGAGATGGTAGTTCCACCAGTTATTAGCAATACAACACAACAATCAATCAACAAAGATATGCAAGCTGTTGGGTTAAATCCACAAGAGTATGTTGTAGGCAACGGTCAAATTAATCAATTAACTGGATTACAACAGTTCGGGTTCTTATCTAAAATATTTAAGAAAGTAAAAAATGTAGTAAAAAAAGTAGCTCCTGTAGCTGTAAGTTTCATTCCAGGCTTAGGTGCCGTTGCTAAAGGTGCTCTGACAGCAGTCGCAGGAAAGGCATCTGGTATGGATACCAAAGATGCATTATTAGGTGGTTTAACAGCTGGCTTAGGCGCTAAGTTTGCAGGTTCTGGTGCTGGAGCAGCTTCAAAAGTTGCAGACAAAGGTATATTTGGCGGCACTCTAGGACCTAGAATAAAATCTGGTTTAGGTAATTTTTTTAATCCAGCTGAAGGCACAAAAGGTATATTTAAGGGTAATATTGGCCCAAATCTTAGAAGAGGTATTGGTAATTTATTTAGTCCTGGACAGGGTATTGGACAAACACAAGTTCCTGAAATGCAATTTGATGAAAGTGGTAATCCCACTGGTCTTTACGTAGATTCAGTTACTGGAGAAGAATTTACATATGATGATCTATTACAATTAGGAGTAATTGATCAATCTGGGAATATTAAAGGTAGTGCTTTATCTAACCTAAGTATGGGAGTAGGACAAAAAACAGGTCCATTTGGGGGAAGCCTTGGACCCAAGCTTAAAAACTTTTTTTTAGGTAATCAGCAACAAGGACAAGGCGGATTATTAAGTGGCCTTGGACAATTAGGACAAGGACAAGGTAGTATGCTTGGTGGTAATGCAGGATTAGCTGCATTAGCTGCTCTCTACGGGGCAGCAGTTAAAAAACAAGCAGAGAAACGTGAAGGTGGCTTACGTGACATTAGAACATCTAGACGACCAGATCTTGCTGCTCAGCCTGTATTCCAAGGGTTTGATTTAGGCGTTAGACCAGGAATGGCATACGGCGGTACAGCTATGGGTAGACCAGGATTCGCAAATGGCGGACCACTCAACCCAGAGGCATTTGAATTAGATTACCGTCAAGTAGGTGGGCCAACAATAGGTATCGGTACAGGCACATCTGATGATATACCGGCTATGTTAAGTGATGGCGAGTATGTCTTTACCGCCTCAGCTAATAATGGCGCTGGTGCCTTTGACATATCTAAATCCAAAGATTCAATCATGCTGACACCAGATGGTAAACCAAACAGAGAAAAAGGTGCCAAGAACTTAGGCATGCTTATGGATATGTTTGAAGATACTGATAAGAGGCTTTCTTAATGGCAATTATTGGTAAACTAATGGGCGCAAGACCTAGTATGTCTGCACTAAGAGCAGCACCTAGACCTGATCCTGTTGTATCCAGACCATCACTTGATTTTTTAACAGGCGGTCAACCTAAACAAACACTACCAGCAGATGCATTAGATAGAGATGCGTTGATTCAAGATATCCTTAGTAAAATAGAAGTACCAAGTGCTCCTGTATTTGATCCTACAGGATTACAAGCAAGACTAGAACAATTAGAGGGTAGAGAAGCTCCAGTATTCGATCCAAGCGCTTTACAGCAACAAATATCTGACTTAAGACAAAGACCGAGTAGAGATGATTTTATGTCTATTGAAAGACAACTTCAAGATTTACAAAATAGAGAAATACCTCAGTTTGATCCTTCGCAACTACAAGCTGGTATTGCGGGTTTACAAGATAGGCTAACAAACATACCTCAATTTGACCCATCAGCTCTACGAAGTAGGCTTGCTGAGTTAGAAAGCAGACAAACGCCAACTTTTAATCCAGAAGATTTTAGAGATCAGTTTCTAAATATAGCAAGAGAAGGTATTGATATTCCTTCAGCTCCAGTAATTGATAGAGATGATTTAATAAGAGACATAACAGGAAGAATTAAACAACCTAGACCTTTTGATCCTACAAGACTAAGAGAAAGATTAGCTGCATTAGAAAGCAGAGAGCCTGCTCCACTAGCACCTGCTTTCGACCCTAGTGGGTTACAAGCTAGAATAGATGCACTAGAGGGTAGAGATCCAGTTGCAGCACCTCCAGCTTTTGATACGTCTGCAATAGATCAAAGGTTTGAAGATATTACTAGACAGTTAGCAGAGCTACAAAGTGCACAAGAACAACCATCTCCAGCTCCAGTAGTGCCTCCAGTACAACAATTACCAATACAAGCGCCAGGTGATCTTGATTTAGGTATCAAAGAAGGTGCGCCAGACATACAAGATTTTGCAAAACCACTACCAGGAGGCGGTACTATTTTTGATAGACTTGATGATCCTGCTGTTGGAAATATGCAGATGGGCGAGGGTGTTCCATTTACGCCACCAAATCAAAGACCAGTCCCACCAATATCTATAGGCGGCCCAGGTGGAGGTACAGACGATTTAGTATTTGCTGGCGGTTCGCCTACATTTAATGAAAGAGGTGTGGCACCAGTGCCTGTTGCAGCCCCAAGTCCTGTAGTAGAGCCTACACCAACTCCTACTCCTGATCCTGTAGCAACACCAACAGGTGAGCCAGCTGCGCCACCTCCAGCACCAACAATACCAACCCCTCCAGGCTCAGTTGATCCTGTAATTATGGGTCAAGTTGCTGATGAAAAAATTAGTGATCCATTACTACGTGCTTTATATTTTGGTACTCCTGATCAACCTGGATTCTTTAATCAATTACAACAAGTGGGTGCTAACTTACTAGGTGCACAAGCACCAGGGACTGAATACGATCCTAGTATGACAGAAAAATTCTTCAACCCATTTGAAGATCAAGTTGTCCAACAAACCGTTGAGGATGTTCTTAAAGCTGGCGAACAAAGAGATATTGCTGCAAGGGCACAAGATATTGGTAGAGGCGGTCTATCTGCCTTTGGCTCTAGAGCTAGGCTAACTGCTGATGAGCGTCAGGAAGCTCTTGGTAGAGGCTTAGGTAAAGCTCTAGCTGGTATCAGACAGAGTGGCTTTAGTGAAGCGCAAAGAACAGGCCTTAGTGAGTTTGATAGACAATATGGCAGAGACATAAGCCAGTTATACAGACCGCTAGATCTATTACGTGGTATAGGTGGATTATTACCTGGCTATCAAGCTGCTGGTACAAACTTACGTACAACTTATGGTATGCCATCTGATCCTAGCGCTCTAGGACTAGGAGCTGCTATTGGTGCATACACATCACTTGCACCACAAACAGGGTCTGCATTTGATAATTATGGCCAAACTACGGGGCAAGGATAATGACTCCTGACGTGTTTGGCACTCCACAAAATGTTTTTTCTCCAGAAACTATTAATGTATTTCGTGAACTGGGAATAGATCCAGTTGGTAAATCGAAAGAACAGATAAACGCAGAAATTGACAGCGTTATAGCAAGAGAACAAAGACGGTTAGTTTTTGATCCAACTGATCCGCTTGATTATATAGCCAGTGGCTTAGGTTTAACAGGTCTGGGTGCAGGAATAGGGGCTGGTATCAAGACTGCAAGAGCAAGCAAAAAATTAGTTGGCTTAACAGAAAAATTACAAAAGCTAAAAAATTTAAAATCTCTTGTAGATGTAAGAACACCAACAGGTATTATTTCTACGACAATACCTACTGCTATAGGAGTTAGGGCAATCTCAGGTGCAGGTGATACAAGCCCAGATCAAATACAAGTAGCAATTGACGCTTTGAAAGAACCAACAAGATCTGTTGCACAAACACCAAGCTTAGCAGGTGTAGGTGCAGCCGGGGACTCCGCAGAAACTCAGGACAAGGATAGAACTGATACAGATGATATAGCAGACCAAGGCGAGGATGATGGGGCATCACAAGAGACTGTTAAGACCACCGCTGATGTAGGAGTGCCTAGATTTGTAGATCCGTCTAGAATGTTAGATTTTGCTAGAAATGTAAGTTTAGGATTGTTGCAAGAAGGTCAACTAGGCGGTGGAGGATTAGGAGCAGGACTGGCAATCGGAACACAATTAGCAGTTACAGAAAGACAGAAAAAGGATTTATTAGCTGAACAACAGAAAAGAGAAGATAAGCTTTTACAAGAAGAATTTGAAATGAAAAAAGAAATAGCTGCTGCTAGTGGCACTCCCTCTTTGGATGTAAAAGATGTATCTACTCAATCTGCAAAACTAAGAGATGAAATTGATGCATTTAATTCTTCAGAATCTGCACGAGGTTTAATAGATGCATCTATATTTATTTTAAATGAAGCAGTTAAATCTGGTGAGAAATTAACAGGTGCTGGTGGATTTTTTAATAAATTAGGAGATCAACTACAAGCTTTAGCAAACCAGGAGGAGGGATTTGATACACTATCTGCTAGAACACAAATAGACAAACTATCAGAAATTGTTAGGACAGGAAATGCTAGAGAAATACTTGATGATCCGAGACTTTCAAATTATGAGAGAGAAATTATTGGTGATGTTTTTGGTGAGTTAAAAACCTTAGAAGATCCAAGCGTGGCTTTAGCAAAATTCACTAGAGCAAGAGATGATCTGGTTAGGCAGAATAAAAATAGAAAAACTTTAATAGGCACTTTGCATCAAGGTTTACTATATGGTGGAGGATTGGGACAAGAAAGTTATATTTCAAATGCACCAGAAATTCAAAGAATTGTTAATATTGATCTTGATTTGGACTCATCAGCTGCTACCCTTGCTAGACTAATAAGTGGACAGGCTTTTGGTAAAAACGTAATATCACTAGAGGGTCCACGACCCAATACACAATAAATGCCTACATATACAGTTCAAATAACACCTGACGTTTTTGAAACCGTTGAAGCAAATTCGCCAGAAGAAGCCAGAAGAAAAGTAGATCAATTAATTGCAGATAAAGGCACAAGAAATATTTATGATAAATTATATTTTGACTACGATACAGGCGTAAATAAAAGAGGTATCCGAAGAAAACTAGCTTTAGCAGAAGTTGGTGAGTTTGGTGACGAAAGAGAAACTATATTAGATCGTATTGTAGGTAGTAGCAATCATTTAAAAAATACTAAAAACCAAATAGCAATTACTCCAGACGGTATGCGCATATTGGGCTTAAAGCCAAAGTCTATACAATTGGCAGACGGTACAATTATTGAGCAAAACACCGTTGTAGATGAAAGAGGATTTGATTTAAGAGGTGACTTAGCTGATTTTGCTGGTATAGCTGGACCTCTTGTTGGCTCTTTACAATTTTTAAGACCACAAAGTAAAATATTAAATTTTTTTAAAAACCAACCTAGATTTGGCAGAATTTCTGCTGTTGCCGCAGGTTCTGCTGCTGGTAAAGGTGTTGAGGAAGCTGTAGAAACTTTACGAGGCGTTCAAGAGCAAGATTTAGGTCAGGTTGCAAGAACTTTAAGTGCAGAGGCTCTTCTTGGAGCAGGAGGACAAATTGTTGGTGAGGGTTTTGGTGGTATCTATAGTGCTTATTTTGGTAAAAGAATACCGTTAGATGATGGTAGATTACTATCTGCCATAAATGATGGTTATAACGCTGATGATATTTTAAGATTACAAAAAGACCTTGGAAAATTTCCTAATCAACAACAAATTAAAGACGCAGTTGCTAACGGCGTGGTTAGAATTACTGGAGCTAAGTATGTTCCTGGTCAAAAAACTACGGGTGCAGAAATACCGGGTAGAATACAAGCAGCAACAGAAACTGTGTTTGGTAACAAAAGAATACCTGAGCAAAGAGATTATTTTTTAGAGTTGTTCGGCGGCCTACAAGATGATTTTGGAAAATACGCAGAAAACTTAGATAGGTTTGTGTCTCAATCTACAAGAGAAACAATTAGTGATCAGGTTATAACTGCTAGAAACGCTCTGTACAACAAAGAACAAAATATTGTAGATACACTTGATAATTTAGTTAAAAAAACAATTGATGATGCAGTTGATTTAGCTAATCCTACATCTATTCCAAGCAAAGCTGAGTTTGGTGTGGAGTTAGCACAAGCTCTTGGTACTGCAAGAACAGCTAGTCAAGCATTTATCAAAACTAAATACAACGGCGTAAAAAGATTATTTGATGATTTAACAGAAACAAAACCTGGTGCCTCTGAATTAGATTTAGAAAAAAGTAAAACAATTAAAAGTGTTATATCTGACGAATTTAAAGAGGCTAAAAAGAAAGCAGCTAGAATATTCAAGGAATATACAGATAAATTTAAAAACGCAAAAAATTTAGACCCTAATTATCAAAATTTAAAAGCTATGCGTGATGCTTTTGAAGATTTAGATTTTACAAATCCAGATCTTGAGTTTGTTAGAGATTTAGATTCTTTAGCATCAACAACAAGAGTGCTTTTTATGAAATCTAAGTCTCCAGCAAGAAAAGCTTATACTGAATTAAAAAGATTATTAGATAATTTTGACAGCACAAGCGGCAAGTATAGGGATGGTGAAAGTATTTTAAAAAATTTAGAATTAAATTCACTTGAAAACATTTCAACTAAAATTGCAGAAAAAAATTCGCAAAGAATTGCTGATGGTTTACCGCCAATACGGTTAAATACAAATGACCAAAAGAAAATTGAAAACGCAGTAAAAGAATTAAGAAAAGCAAATAAAACTACCTATGATATAGAAAGCATATTTGACAAAATTCCAGAGGATAAAATTGTTAAAGATGCTACTAAGGGTGCGTTTGATGGAGATGATGTCTTTGAAACTTTAGTAATGAAAGGTCAACCAACAAGATTGCAATCTGTCTTTCGAGCGTTACGAGAGTTTGAGGATAATATTAAAGATATACCAAATGGTAGTAAGTATCTAGATGACCTGCCATATAAATCACCTGAAAAAGAATTGAAGGGTAAGATAAAACAAAGATTATTTGCAGATTTTATTGAGGATTCAACAGATTACGGAACTGACACAATAAACATACAAACCTTTGCAAGAAAAATAAAATCTTTTGATGAAAGGCATAAAAATAAACTTGATGATATTCTAACTGATTCCGAAACAGGAATTAATCTTGCTCCAAGGTTACGTGTTATTGCTGATCAACTTGTTAGACTTAATCCAAAATTAAAACCAGATGATCTTTTGCGAGAAGTACAAGAATTTGCTAGCAACTCCAAAGGTTTATCAGAACTTGAAACAAGCCAAACATTTTTTAACAAATTAACTGAATTAGCTGAAGCAAGTTCAGAAAGGTTAACATTTCTTGCAAACAGAACAATTAATGAGTTACCAGAAAAAAGCGTAGAAGAAATAACTGACGTTATTTTTAGACCAAATGCAGGTACAAATATTGACAAACTTAAAACTATATTAAGTCCAGAAGCTTTTGAAAGCGTTAAAAAAACCAGCATGCAAAGAATTTTAGAAAAATCAATTGATATAAATGGTAAAGGCAGTATTAATGATATTCTAAAACCCGGTAGATTGAAGATAGCACTTGACTCTTATGGTGATGATACGCTAGATGCTATGTTTGGAACTGAAGTGCGACAAAGCTTACGTAATATACATAAAACTATGGATTTAGCTACATTTGGTGAAGTTGGCAGAGGTGGTGGAGCTGGTACTCTTGTCGCAGCAACTATAGCTATTAATGCTTTTAATATAAATATGTTACCCACAGTTATAGGACTAGGTATTATGAGAGAGATATTTAGTAATCCAGCCATAGTAAAATTATTGGCAAAGAGAGATAAGGGCAGTATTGCAAGAGTTTTAAGTGCTTTCGCAGTATCTTTAAGACAAGCTGGCATAAGAGGATTACAAGATACTGGAGAGAGTTTAGGAGAATCTATTAGTGGTTTAGCTAAGGATGAAGATGTGCAAGCAATTTTACAACCAACAATTGAATCTATTAATGAAACCTCTAATATGTTACCTGGTTTCCAACTAACACAACCTAGCACACCTATTGAATTACCAGAAGTTGAAGCTCCAGCTATACAGTCACCATTAAATGAGGATCGTTTAGCATTTGCTGAAAGATTAGCTGGTAGACCAGTTATATAATACCGATCTCATCTCTATCCATACCTAGCGGTTTATTACTAAGACAAGTTAAATATTCTTTTGGTATGTGTATGTACGGCTCACAATCCTCATCATATATAGGCTCTTCCATCTCATTCATACGCACGTCATAAATAAAATCTGGCATCCATTTGTGCATATAGATACCGTCAGTCATGGCATATACGGTTATAAAAGGCACTCCTGTTGCAACTGCAAAAGAAGATCCTTTCCGTAACTTATTAGCAGATAGAATAAAAGTGTCATACTTTGTACTTGGGAATGTACGACATTTTACTTCACACCAGTACGACACATCTTTCGACTCTATCCAATAATCAAGGCCATAACTGACCGGTAATTTGTGGCAACATACCCCCCACAAACCCTCTAAAAATCCTGCTACACGTTCTTCTCTTTTTTGATCGTGTATTGTTTCAAAACTTGGTGTCTTAAACATATTACCTCCTAATCGTATCTCAATACGCTTAATAAAATTATTAAGCCAAATATATATGCAACTGCATCAATATCCATAATTACTCCTCAAAGAAGGTAGGATCAACAGCTACAAACCTTTTTGCTGGCCTACCCTTACCTCCAACTTTAATATCCATTTCTTGTATTTCGCCTGCGTTTTTCAGACGTTCTATTATTTCTTTTACCTCATGCGACTTCATACTTCTAAACAACTCATGTCTGTCTACTTCACGTTTAGATATGCCCTCACCCCCTCTAGATCGTATATATGACAATACTTGTTTTATCTTTGCTTCTGTAGCGGAACTAGCTACGCGGTCTCTACATGCTTCTATAAAGAGCAAATCATAATATCGCACATAGTCAATTGCCCATTTAGTTATATCTGCTGTAATAGTCTTACAGTCAGCGTTGGAGGACAAAGCACATATTAATGATAACCGCATAGCTTTTTCCTTTGATCTACTTAGTAGTGGTTCTAAATTATCTCTTTCTAAAACGTCTTGTCTTTTTACTATCTCTTGCGCAAACTCTTGCAACAATTGCTCTGACTCTCTATCAAAGCTAAGTACTGTTTGATTAATATCAAACTGAGAATTATTCATAGTAGCTTCGCTTAACTGCCCTCTGTCTCTTCTTATGTAGTTTACCCAGTTGATTATTTGTAATGGTGGCTTCTTATGTTTCTTAAGACTACTTATACGTCTTGGCTCTTTAGATTCTATAACCATAAACCTATTGAGAAACCCATCTGCAATACGGCCTCCGTTGAGAGCCTTATAAAAGTTTTTTGGTACTGATAACCCAACTAATGTAATTGCAGGTTTATAGGTCACCCTGTTCATAACTTTTTCTTTATATTCCTCTTGCACGTTCATAAGCGAATAGTTATCTGGCCTTAGAGTACCGTGGCATCTGCCCCAAGATTCCATCAAAGTTTGGATACCATCCTCTCTGTTGCTATTACCTGATTGGCTTATGTTTTCTAGTCTTTTACCAAACTCATCCATAATAGTTATTTGTGTTGGTCGCATTTTTAAAACGGAATGAACTGCACCAGATGATGTATAACCATCTCCAACTACCAACTTGTCGTGGAGTGATTCACCTAATACAGATTCTACAAAGGTTTTGATATTCTCCTTACCCTGTCCGGATTTAGCAATACACATAAAATAAAGTGAAGAAAAGTTATTCATCTCAGTCTTATATAATCTGCCACACGTAACACTAGCTAAGGCTAAGGCCGCAACTATAGATAGTTCTGGTTGTGATATTTGTGCTATATCTTCGCAAAAGTCATACATGTCTTTGAGCAATCCTGGTGGATTAAATAGATCTTTTGGGGGTTTTACATCTTCTTTGGTTTGCACAAACAAAGGTGCAATCTGATTTTTTCTATCGTGTGTTTTCTTGACATTATCTACAACACTATCTACTTCTGCTTGGGGTAAGGGTGGGTTGTTATTAAGGTTCCAACTTTGGAGGAAAGATTTACAAAACTCTATATTGACATCTTTAGATATAAGATAACCAGCTATTCTTGCGGCACCATCATTACGTGATCCTTCTTTAACACCTTCCAAAGCAAAAGGAGCGGTTCTGGCACTTGAATCAACTTTGGGTACACCTGTAATCTTTTCAAACTCAACTGATGTAAAGTCTGGTAAATCGTTGTGATCAAAAACATCCCAGCCATCTAGTCTGAGCGGTTGATATAACTGACCGTTAGCGTGTCTATTGTACGCTGCAATAATAAGGCCACCTTCGCCTCTTATATCAATCAAACGCTCAATAGGAGTCTCGTTTGTTCGTCTGGTAGCAAAGGTTGTATATGCTTGAGGGTTGTTATAATAATAGTGCATACCCTTACCAGTTCTAACTTTAAATGGACATGTCGGTAGATTGTTCTCTACCCAGTCCATAGCTTCTGGTGAGTCAGCATCAACCACAACAAATTTACCGCAGACTAATGCAACAACTAAATTGTCTCTGCCAGTAAACCACTGCTCAACAGTTTTTCTATCTGGCCTAGAAGTTTTGTACTGCTCCCAACCTTTTAGAAAGCTTGGCGGTTTTTTGTTTGATCTTTGTAATGGGACAACGTTATAACCCTCGTCATAATAGGCAAGCGCTATATCTAAGGCTGACTCATCCTCAGACAGATTAAGATTAAACATCTTACTCTTCTACTTTTACAATATCTTCAACTGAACCGTAGAAAGATTCAAAATTTAATCTGCCCTCCGTAGCTTTTATGATTTCTTTTGCCTGTCTGATTGACGGCTGTCTATTACCATAACGCCAGGATCTAACAGTATGAATGGACACGTCCCAATCTTCTGCCGCCTTACGATCTCCTAAAAAACTTATGTAGTCTATAAAAGAATATTCTTTTACTTTTTTGTCTTTATATTTTGGTTTTACACCCATATTTTCTAACCCCTTGAGTTGTTGTATAGCTAGGGCTCTTTGACGGTGGTAATAGTTTGCCAACCACACCCTATCATTATCTTGTTGTTGCATTTTTTACTCTCCTTAAAAAAAATGATTTACACATGGTATCAATATGATATATACTTTTCAAGTTATAAATTTTAAGAAGAGAGGTTAATATGGAAAATGATATAACAAGTAGGATCGTTTCACCTGATAACGCTGTTCAACACCAAGGGGCTAAAATCCTTGTATATGGAATGGCAGGAGCAGGTAAAACGTATTTATCACAAACAGCACCAGGTAAGGTGTTGGTCATAAGTGCTGAAGCTGGTTTGCTTTCTATTAGAGATGCAAAGAACGTTGAAGCAATTGAAGTGAAGAACGCAGCTGAGGTCGTAGAGGTTTATGAAGCTCTACGTTCTGGTAGGTTGCAATATGATACAGTTTGCTTAGACTCTATATCAGAGATAAGTGAATTGTTGCTACAGGCTGAAAAAGCCAAGCACAAAGACGCTCGTAAGGCTTATGGAGAAGTCCAGGAGTCGGTAACGAATGTTATGAGAGCGTTTCGTGATTTACAAATGCATGTTATGTTTATTTGTAAAGAAGATAAAGTAAATAATGATGGTACTTTTGAACAAGCACCTAAAATGGTTGGAACTAAGTTGGGACAATCTATTACTTACTTTTTTGATGAGGTATTGGCGTTGCGAGTTATTGAGGATACTGATGAAGAAGGTAATCCGATACAAGCACGTTGGTTACAAACTAGAATTGGCCAGGGTTATGTGGCCAAAGATAGAAGTGGTAAGTTAGAAGCTTTTGAAGAACCTAATCTTACTAAATTAATAGAGAAACTTGGTTTTGCTACAATACAAAATCAAACTCAAAACGTACAGGGGGTACAATCATAATGTCAGATTTTGCAGACATCACATATAGCGAATCAGAATCGCAACCAAAACCAGAGGTAGCACCCTCTGGTGAATATCAAGCTAAAATTATTACTGCTGAAAAGTATCAAGCAAGGAGTGGTAATTGGACGCTTAGAATTATATTTCAAATTGATGGTGGAAACTATCGTGATCATAATGAGTGGTTTAGTCTTTGGAGTGCTAATGAGCAAGCCAGAGAAATAGCTACTGATATATTTACCAGACTTGGAAAAGCGGTTGGCTTTGTAAAAGAGCCGCCACAAAACGCCAAAGACTTTGAAGGTAGAACATTAACTATGCGTCTTAAAAAAGTTGAAGAAACTTGGCAAGATGACGAAGGTAATGATCAAGTTGCTGAGAAGAATAAAGTATTACTATACTTGCCACCATCTGATGACGGTATGCAAGTACCACCCTCAGCTGTTCCACAGCTATAAAAAAAGGGGCGTAAGCCCCTTCTTTTTTTCAAACAAATAAACTAGTACCTTTCTTTGTGTATATTTCTTAGGGATTTAATTTTATTAGCTGGTAGATGCCTTAGATGTTCAGGTACGTAATCCTCACATTTATGCGTTAAGACCTCATCCAACCTTATCATCTGCCTACACTTTTCACACTTAGCTTTTGCAATCATAACTCCTCCAGGTGCTTGATACACTCTTTAAGATACCATATAGCTTTATTCAAGTCCTCTATATTTGCATCTTTGTGATCTTCCCGCCATATATACTTAATAGCTGAAGCTTTACAAAAACCCTTAAACTCTTCTCTTGATAAAGCTGATTTGACGGCCTCAATAAATTGTATATCGCCTTTGTTGTAATGAGGCGGGTGGTTTACCATATCTGTCATTTTTTCTCCTGGTTTGATTGTCTTTCATACATTTTATCTGATTGTTTTTGTAGCGATCTTTCTACGCAATTGTCTATTAGGTTCCGTAACCAATTAATCACTTAGATTGACCTCAACCACACTTGGCGAGTTATAAACAGTAGGCTGTTGTTTCCCCATAGCAACAGCGGAATACTCGCCAAGCGTGTGTTCTAGTTGAAGCCACCCTCTATCCATATCCTCTTCGCTCATTTTAAATATCTTTGAAGCGTAGGGTGCTTTTTTCTCTTGTGCTACAAAGATAAAGTCTTGTACCGTAAAGCCAGCTTTCTCAAAACCACGCTTGTAAAAAGCGGCTTGTAGGTCATATTGGAACTTTCTAATAGAGCTAGTAAACCCTCTAACAGAACAATCAGCCGTAGTTTTATAATCTACAACAACAATTGCGTTATCTGCATACGGTTTGACGACAGGGTATCTAAGCACATCACCTTTGAGTTTAAGTAAGGTATCTTTTTCATACCAATACAAAGCGTTCTCATAAGGTGTATCAAACGCACCAGGATATTCTCCCGCATCTGCATTTAGATAAACCTTAGCTTCATCAAGTAAAGCGTCATTCATAGCATAGATCTTATCTCTATCGTCTTGCTTGATAACTGTAAGGCCTCTAGCTTCATATTCCTTTTTAAGTTCTTTGTTAGATGCGGTATAAGGTGATCCAGTAAGGACAGCAACCTCGTTGTTAAAAGCATCTTCACCTTCTACGATTAGTGAATGGGCGGCTGAGCCAAACACCATAGCTGGAGTTTGCTCAACCACCTCTTGCATAGCATGTAGTTGACTCTGTTTAAATCTTCTAATAGTAGAAGAGGAAATCCCAGCGCTTTGGTGATACACTTGATTTTCCATACCAGGAAAATAGTAAGTATCGCCAATAACTATATGCTCATGACTTTGTAGTGATTCTGGTAAATTATTCATCTTGTGCCTCTCTAGTGTTTTGCACGATATGTTTTGCATCATTTATAGCGTCAATTAAAATATTAGTTAGTTCTTCTTCATAACCTTCAGCTTTATAAAAAAGACCTATAGATAACTCATGTAGTAAAAGGTATGATCCAAGCAAAGGATCCATAATTTCTTTTTCTTCATCAGCCTCACATTTTAAAGCATAATCTCTCATCATTTTGACAGCTAGTTTAAATGCTAAGTTTGAGTTGTTTTCTATATATTGCTTCTGAATGGCCATCACACATTCTCCAAGCTTTGTTTCAGTTCGGTTATACGACCTTCTATTTCATTTAACCCCGCTTTAATATTAAAGAGTTCGTAGTTGATTTTGTCGTTCTCTAACGCAAACTCAGGGTTGATTGGTTGGGTTATAACTGCGGTAATCGCCGCATCCATTACACTTTTAGTATCTTTTGACATTATATTTCTCCAAAATATTTACTATCAATATACACTATATTTGCAAAATGTAAATACATTATGTAATATCAAGTAAATAAATTTTTACTACGGAGGAAAAATGGGTAGAGTAAAAGATATGCTTATGGATAAAAGAGATGCTTTTGATTGTGCGTGTAATGATCTAATTATGGGTGATTCCAAAGACTTGGTGCAATCTTATATTAAACATCATAAACAGATAATAGGTAGTGTGCCGTTTGATGCTAAAGCTGAAGTTAAGAACTTTAAGTATGAGGATGTGGTGCAAGATGATCCTGGATTCTATCATTATGATAGTTGGGGTCGGCCATTATGAAGTGTTGGTTATGTAAAACAGAATTAATTTGGGGTGGTGATCACGATATAGAAGATAATGAGGATTATAAGGTAGAAACTAATTTATCGTGTCCAAACTGTAAGTCTTTAGTAATAGTTTATCACCCAAATTCACACTTTGATTGACAAATTTTATTATTGTCAATTAATGTCATAGTTTTAATGACGCTAGAAAACCGCATAAG